>ADIG01001044.1_pt1 | contig 274165 bp, 257 predicted proteins | sample 268288 | NCBI WGS metagenome assembly ADIG01 (sample SAMN02954299, study PRJNA39533) | groundwater metagenome | biome: aquatic; feature: FW106 well; material: groundwater; isolation source: FW106 well in Area 3 of the Oak Ridge Field Research Center (FRC) near the... | place: USA: Oak Ridge, TN ...
CCTGGCCTGGAACGACTGGAGCGACGCCAGCCGTGGCGGGCGCGGATCCTGCGCGAGATGACCCGCATCGGCATCGATGCGGATGTCGCCCGCACCCTGGTGGACGAATTCCCCGAGCAGATCGACGCCGAACAGGCACGCTATCTGCCGCTGGGCATGCTCACCCGTCGCCTTGCGGTGAGCGGGCGTGGGCTGGTGGACGATGCCCCCGGGGTTACTGCCCTGGTCGGACCGACCGGCGTGGGCAAGACCACCACGATTGCCAAGCTCGCCGCGCGCGCGGTGCTGCAACGCGGTGCCGACGAGGTGGCGCTGGTCAGCACCGACCACTACCGCATCGGTGCGACCGCGCAACTGGAACACTACGGCCGCCTGCTGGGTGTGCGTGTCTACCCGGCCTACGACGGCGAGAGCCTGCGCAAGGTGCTGGAGATCCTGCGTGGTCGCCATAGCGTGCTGATCGACACGGCCGGTGTGGCCGGCAACGATCCGCGACTGAACCAGCAACTGGACATCCTCGCCGATGCCAACGAGCTGCGCGCCACCCTGGTGCTGGCGGCGAATACCCATGCGCAGTCGCTGGACGATGCGGTGCGCGCCTACCTGCCGCTGAATCTGCACTCGTGCATCCTGACCAAGCTCGACGAGGCGCCGAACCTGGGCGGCGCGCTGTCGGTGCTGATCCGGCACCGCTTGCCACTGGACTACATCACCGATGGCCAGCGCGTGCCCGAGGACATTCACGTGGCCGATGCACGGGTGCTGGTGTGTCGCGCCGCGCAATCGCTGCACAGCAGCAACCCCGACGACCACCTGATGGCCGAGCGGTTCGGTCTCGCGGTCGCCCACGCATGAACGGAGCACTTGCCATGGACCAAGCCTCTGGGCTGCAACAGATACTGGCAAAGGCGGCTGCCCAACCCGCTGCCCAACGGGCGGCTTCGACGCCCGTACCTGTCAGCCACCAGGCCAGCAGCCTGCTGGCCACCGGCGCACGTACCCCGTGTCGGGCGATTGCCGTGGCCGGTGGCAAGGGCGGCGTGGGCAAGAGCACCGTTGCCGTGAACCTGGCCATGGCGCTGTCGATCGCCGATCACGAGGTCGTGCTGCTGGATGCCGACATGGGCCTGGCCAACGTCGACGTGATGCTTGGCCTCACGCCGTCGCGCCATATCGGGCACCTGCTCGACGGCGAATGCACGCTGGAGGAGCTGCTGCTGCCGGCGGCGCGCGGTTTGCAGGTAGTGCCCGCCGGTTCCGGCACGCGCCGCCTGGCGCAACTGAACAACGGCGAGCACGCCGCGATCATCCGTGCCTTCGATGACCTGGTCCGTCCACCCGAATACCTGGTGGTGGATACCGCCGCCGGGCTGGCCGACAACGTGACGATGTTCGCTGCCGCCGCTGCCGAGGTGATCCTGGTGGTGTGCGACGAGCCGGCCTCGCTGACCGACGCCTACGGGCTGACCAAGGTGCTCAGCCGCGACTACGGCGTGCGCCGCGTGCGCATGGTCGCCAATATGGTGCGCAACGCGAGTGAGGCGCGGGCGCTGCACCAGAAGCTGGCGCGGGTCAGTGACCGCTTCCTCGACGTGGTGATCGATTTCGCCGGATGGGTGCCGCATGACGAGCGTCTGCGTCAGGCCATCCGCAGGCAATGTGCCGTCGTCGACGTATGGCCATCGAGCCATGCGTCACAGGCATTCAAGAAACTGGCTGACCTGGTCGATAAGTGGATAGAACCGGACCGTGCAGCCCTCGACCGGATCGCCTTCTTTGGCGGCCGGAACATGCCCGCTGCCGGGGTACCGAAATGAGTGTGGCTTCGGAGTATCTGCAAGTTTCCCGCGAAAGTGCCGATGAACTGGTAAGACGGCATGCGCCATTGGTGCGACGGATCGCCTATCACCTGATGGGTCGATTGCCAGCCAGTGTCGACGTGGGCGACCTGATTCAATCGGGAATGATCGGTTTGCTTGAAGCATCGCGCAATTTTGCCCAGGATCGCGGGGCCAGTTTCGAAACGTATGCCGGGATCCGCATACGGGGCGCGATGCTGGACGAGTTGCGACGCACCGACTGGGCGCCGCGTTCGGTGCATCGCAAGACCCGCGAAGTGGCCGAGATGATTCGCCAGATCGAGACCGAGACCGGCGCGGAGGCGGCCGAGCAGGAGGTCATCAAGCGGCTCGGGATCGGCGCGCAGGAGTACCACCAGGTGCTGGCCGATGCCGCCAGCGTGCGCCTGCTCAGCCTGACCGCCGCGGACGAGGGCGACGAGGGCGGCGTGATGGATGTGGCCGACGAGGGCAGCCTCGGCCCGCCGGAGAACATCGAGCGCGAGGGCATGCGTGATGCCCTGGCCGCCGCCATCGCCGGGTTGCCCGAACGCGAGCAACTGGTGATGTCGCTGTATTACGAGCAGGAGTTGAACCTGAAGGAGGTTGGCGTGGTGCTGGGCGTGAGTGAATCGCGCGTGTGCCAGATTCATGGGCAGGCCGTACTGCGGCTGCGCGCACGGCTCACCGGCTGGCGCGGCTGACCGGCCGCGGCAGTCGACCATTTCAAGGGCAGCCGACGGGTCTGCCCCGCATGTGGAGAGAACGTTGGACGAGAACATGAGAATCCTGGTGGTGGACGATTTTTCCACCATGCGGCGCATCGTTCGCAACCTGTTGGTCGAACTGGGTTTCAGCGGTCCGCTGATCCTGGAAGCCGATGATGGCGAAAGCGCGATCGCGATGTTGCGCAGTACGCCGTTCGACCTGGTCGTGACCGACTGGAACATGCCCAACATGACCGGCATCGACCTGCTGCGCGCGATCCGCGCGGAAGAATCACTCAAGGGCATGCCGGTACTGATGGTCACCGCCGAGAACAACCGCGACCAGATCATCATGGCGGCGCAGGCGGGGGTGAACGGCTACATCGTCAAGCCGTTCACCGCGGTCACGCTCAAGGAAAAGCTCACCAAGATCTTCGAGCGGATCGCCGCCAGCCGGGTGACGGCATGAGCACCGTCAGCGCGCTCGCGCTCGACGAAACCCTGCCCACCGAACTGCGCGAACTGCTAAACAGCCCCGAGGGGGCGGCCTTCGAGCAGGCGCTGGACTCCATGGTGCGCCAGCGCGAGCAACACCTGTTCCGTGCGCTCGGCCAGCTGGCGCGCGACCTGCACGACGCGATGCGCCGATTGGGCGGCGAGCTGGCCCACGAGGGCTTTCCCCACCGCGTCGCCGATGCCCGCCAGCATCTGCAGGACGCCCTGGAGATGAGTGCGCAGGCCGCCCACCGCAGCCTCGATTTCGCCGAGCGCATGACGCCGCAGGCCGAGTCGCTGACCATCAATGCCGCCGAAGTGCTCAAGTGGGCACAGGGCAATGACCCGGCCGCGGTGCTGGCGCGCGAGTCGGTGATGTTTGCCGACAGTTGTCGCGAGGGGCTGGCCGACATGGTGCTGGCGCAATCGTGGCAGGATCTCACCGGGCAGCGCATCAAGAAAGTCGTCGATTTCATTGGCACGGTGGAATCGTCGCTGCTCGAACTGGTGCGCCTGACCGGCGCGCTGGCCGGCAGCGACCTGCCGGTCAGCGCGACCAAGGTAGCCAGCCAGGAAGACGCCGACCGCCTGCTCAGCGAATTCGGCTTTTGAGGGCAGCGCAGCGATGAACGCAGAATTCGACCTCGAGCTGCGCCAGGATTTCCTGGTCGAGGCCGGCGAACTGCTGGAGCATCTCAGTGAGCAGCTGGTGGCGCTGGAAGCGGCACCGCGTGACAGCGAGCTGCTGAATGCGGTGTTCCGCGCGTTCCACACGGTCAAGGGCGGGGCCGGTTTCCTGGCGCTCGAGCCGATGGTGCTGCTGTGCCACCACGCCGAAGATCTGCTCAACGAGGCGCGCAACGGCAAGCTTTTGCTCGAGGCCAGCCACATGGATGCGCTGCTGCAGGCGCTGGACCTGCTCAACGACATGATGGCTGGAGTCGGCGCGGACACGCCGCTGGAGAACCCACCGCCGGCGCTGTTGCAGTCGCTGTTGCCGCGTGCCGTTGCGCCGGTGGTGGCGCCACCACCGGCAGCGTCCGCGGGGGCAAGCGCGCCGATCGACGACGACGAGTTCGAGGCGCTGCTGGACAGCATATACGGCACCGCCGCACCCGGCACCGTCGAGCCGGCGCCGCTCACCCCGGCCGCGAACGCGACCATCGACGACGATGAATTCGAGGCGCTGCTGGATACGCTGCACGGCAAGCCGGCACTATCGGCACCGCCTGCCGCCGCCGCGGTGCCGGCAGCCCCGCCGCAAGCCGCGTCAGCGGCGCGGCATGCGGTGGCCGCGGAAAATTCGGTGCGGGTGGATACCGCCAGGCTGGACCTGCTGGTCAATCATGCCGGCGAGCTGGTGCTGCTGCGCAACCGCCTGCTCAGCCTGGCCGCGCGCCTCGGCGACGAAACCCTGGCCGCCGCCGCGGGCGAACTGGACCGGGTGACAGACGACCTGCAGGGCGCGGTGATGGGCATGCGCATGCAGCCGGTAGGGCGCTTGTTCCAACGCTTCCCGCGCATCGTGCGCGACCTGGCCCGACAGCTGGGCAAGGAGGTGGAGCTGGTGCTCGAAGGCGAGGGCACCGACCTCGATCGCAGCCTGGTCGAGGCGCTGGTCGACCCGCTGATCCACCTGCTGCGCAACGCACTCGACCATGGCGTGGAAATGCCGGCCGAGCGCGCGCAGGCCGGCAAGCCGCGCCAGGGCCGTATCTGCCTGTCGGCCAGCCAGCGCGGCGAACGCATCGTGATCTCGGTCAGCGACGACGGCCGCGGCATGGATCCGCAGATCCTGCGCCGCAAGGCGGTCGAGAAAGGCGTGATCGACGCCGCCCAGGCCGCGCGCCTGAGCGAGGCCGAATGCCATGAACTGATCTTCCGGCCCGGCTTCAGCACCGCCGCCGCGGTGTCGGACATCTCCGGCCGTGGCGTGGGCATGGATGTGGTGAAAACCCGCGTGGCCGAACTGGGTGGCACCTTGCGCGTGCAATCGCGGCTGGGCCATGGCAGTGAACTGGAGTTGACCGTGCCGCTGACGCTCGCGGTCTTGCGCGTACTGATGGTGCGCGTCGAGACCCGCCTGCTGGCGCTGCCGCTGGGCAACGTGGAAGAAGTATTCGAACTGGTCGAGGGCCAGGATCGCCCGCTCGACGGGCGCCTGGTGGCCGAGCATCGCGGCCGCGCCCTGCCGCTGGTGGATCTTTCGCTGTGGGTGGGCGTCGAGGCTGGCGGTGCCCGGCATGTGGTGGTGCTGCACATCGGTCACCAGCGGATCGGCTGCATGGTGCATGAGGTGCTGGGTCGCGAGGATGTCATCGTCAAGCCGCTCGGCCCGCTGTTTGCCGATACCTCGGGCATTGCCGGCGCCACCGTCACCGGCGATGGCCGGCTGGCCCTGGTGATGGATCTCGCGGGCCTGGTCGCGGGCACCGGCCAGCTGTTCGCTTTGCTGCAACGGGGACGCTGACGCCCATGGATAGAATCAGCACCAGCGGCACGATCCTGGGCTTCGTGGTGATCATCCTGGGTACCGTGCTCAAGGGTTCGACGGTGCAGGCCCTGTGGAACCCGGCGGCGTTCGTGATCGTGTTCTTTGGCACGCTGGCGGCGTTGCTGGTGCAGAACCAGGGCAAGGTGATGAAGCACGCGCTGTCGATGCTGAAGATGATCTACCGACCGCCGCAGCACCAGCCGCACGACCTGATCAGCCGCATCATCGGCTGGAGCGAGATCACCCGCCGCCAGGGCCTGCTCGGGCTGGAGCCGCAGATCGACGTGGAGAGCGACCCGTTCATCAGCAAGGGCCTGCAACTGCTTGTTGATGGCGGTGAACCCGACACCATCCGCAGCGTGCTGGAGGTGGACCTCGATACACGTGAGGCGATCGACCTGGCGGGCGCCAAGGTGTACGAGAACGCCGGCATCTATTCCCCCACCCTCGGCATCATCGGCGCGGTGATGGGCCTGATGGCGGTGATGCAGAACCTTGCCGACCCGAGCAAGCTCGGCCACGGCATCGCCGCGGCCTTCGTGGCCACGATCTATGGCGTGGCGCTGGCCAACTTGTTCATGCTGCCGATGGCGGCGCGCTTGAAGACCCTGGTGGGCAAGCAATCGCAGATGCGCGAGATCCTGATCGAGGGGCTGGTATCGATCGCGCAGGGGGACAACCCGCGCCAGATCGAGTCGCGCCTGCAAGGCTACGTCGGATGAGGAGGCGCCGGCACGAGGAGCCCCTGAGCCACGAGGCGTGGGCGATCCCGTATGCGGATCTGATGACCTTGCTGCTGGCCTTCTTCGTGGTGATGTACGCGGTATCCGTGGTCAACGAAGGCAAGTACCGGGTGATGTCCGAATCGCTGATCCAGGCTTTCAACGGCTCCAGCAGTGCGCTCGCCCCGCTGCCAGCCACGACCGGCCGGGTGAACACGTCCGCCGCCGTATCGGTGGATCACTCCGGGGCGGCGGTCAGCCCGGTCGCGCTGCCGATACCGCTGCGCCCACCGCCGGTGTCCGGTGCAGGGAGCCGTGCCGGAGCCGGGCAGCAGAACCTGGACACGATCGAGGACCAGGTGCGACGCGCGCTGCAGCCGTTGATCGAGCGCAAGCTGGTGGTAGTGCGGCACCAGCAGAGCTGGCTGGAGATCGAGATTCGTACCGACATCCTGTTCCCCAGCGGCGTGGCCCAGTTGTCGCCCTCGGCCGACACCGTGCTGCAGCGGCTGGCGACCATCCTGGCCCGCTTCCCCAATCCGCTGCGGGTAGAGGGCTTTACCGACAACGTGCCGATCAGCACCGCGCAATACCCGTCGAACTGGGAGCTGTCGGCGGCCCGTGCCGCCAGCGTGGCGCGCCTGTTTGCCGTGAACGGGGTGGCGCCGGACCGGCTGGGTATCATCGGCTGGGGCGAGGTGCGGCCGCTGGCTGACAACGCGACGGCGCAAGGCCGCAACCAGAACCGGCGCGTGCTGGTGGTGGTGATGCATGCGTCGAAGGCAGCCCGGCGCCAGCCCAGTGATGCGGCGCACCTGCGCGAGATCGCCGGCGCCCACGCGCCGGCGCCCGCGCTGGACCGCGCGCCCACGGTAGCGACCGTCCAGTCTGCCGCGGAACCTTCCGCCAACCGCGCTCGGCGGTCGGCGGTTGCCTCGATGATGGCGTCGGAATCGCAGGATTCCGGCGCGGCCCGGCGCGGCGCCGATGCGTCGCCCCGCGTCGTGCCACGACGTACCAGTGCGAATCGATGAGCCCGATGATGCCGTCAATCAATGGTGGGATGTTGCCATGAATGCCCCTGCTTCCGTTTCCGTGCCAACCAGCCAGCACTGGCTGTCGTTCCAGGTCGGCGACCAGCTCTACGCGGCCCCGCTGGCGGCGGTGAGCGAGGTGATCCGCGACGGCGACATCACGCCCGTGCCGGGCTCCGCCGCCGATGTTCTCGGGGTGCGGCACCTGCGTGGACGGATCGTGCCCGTCCTGGATGGCGGCCGGCGGATGGGCGTGCCGCCACTGCCGCCGGATCCGGCCCGGGTGCGCATCGTCATGCTGGCGCAGGCCGGCCAGCTGGTCGGCCTGCGGGTGGACGCGGTGGGCGAACTGCTGTGTACTGACGGCCTCGAGATCGAGCCGCCGCCACCCGGTCGCGCCCGCCGTACGGACGATCCGGTGACCGGCGTGCTGTCCTGGCAGGGTGGCTTCGTGGCCCTGCTTGATGTGTGTCGGCTGTGTCGACTGAGCGGAGAAGCTGGCCATGTGGCTTGAAATCGCGGTGGCGGTCCTGCTGGTGCTGGGATTGGCGCAGTCGGTGCTGTTGTTCCACCTGTGGCGAGAGTCGCTGCAGCTCAGGCAGCGCATCGAGCTGCTCTCGCATGGCGCCTTGCATGCCTTCACCGACGTGCCGACCTCGATGCTGGTCTCGGCGCTGGGGCGGCTGGAGCGGCAGTTGCACCTGATCGAGCAGCGCTCGCCGCCGGCGCGCCAGTCCTACGAGCTGGCCCAGCAGCTGGCGCGCGAAGGTGCCGACCTGGAACAACTGGTAAGTCGTTGCGGACTGTCACGCGATGAGGCCAGGCTGGTCATGCAGATGCACCCAGGCAACTCCTGAATGCTTTTGGCCTATTCCCCGGCGGCGTCGTAAATCGTCGCCAGCACCGAGGCGGCCGCAGCGTAGAGTTGCACCGGGATGTCGTCGTGCAGGCGCAGCGCAGCCAGCAGCGCGGCAATTTGCGCATCGTGGTGCAGCGGTACGCCCAGTTCCCTGGCGCGCGCCAGCAAGAGTTCCAGCGACTGGGCCGGCATCGGCTTGACCTCGGCGCTGCTGCTGGCCAGGCGCAGGCTGACCCGGCGCCGTGGTGGCGGGGTATTCATGCGGTCGCCTTGAGCAGCAGCGCGCCGCTGCCGTCCGGGGTGGGTGGCATGCCGACCTGGCAACTCAGCTGGTCGAGCAGTATGCCGCAGGCCGCCAGTCGCTGGCGCAACGGCGTGAACTGGCGTTCCAGCCGCTGTGTCGTTTCGATACGCTCGGCCCACAGGCGCACCGACAGCCGCGGTTCGCGCAACTGCAGCTCGCCCTGGACCGGCCCCAGCGGCGGCAGGTCCAGCGCAAAGCCCAATGTCCAGCCGTGGCTGCCAGCGAGAACATCGGTGCCGTATTCCAGCTTGATCTGCAGTACGTCGTAGCCATCTTTGCCCAGCAGCGGAATCTCGACCAACCAGGCCGAGGCCTGCTGGGTACTGGCGTCCAGCTGCGCCACCTCGATCCGCGCCAGCGCCGCTTTGATGTCACCGTGCAGGCGATCGAGCAGTGCCGCCACATCGTCGTCAGCGGGCAGCGCCGGCAACGGCAGCCGCGCTTGCGCCTGCAACCCGCGCTGCAGCAGCGGCGGGGCAATATCACCGCGAGCGGAGGGTGGCGCTGCCGCCGTGTGCTGGTGCAGCAGGCTGGCCAGGCGCAGCAGGGCACCTTTCCAGTCGTCGCCAGCCGGGGCCGGCTGCCCGCTGTGCGGGCCGAGCAGGTCGGATTCGAAAAACAATCCGCTGCGATGGATCGCCTCGCGCAAGCCGTCGCCACGGGTGATCTCCGCCGGCGTGCGCAACGCCTGCTCCAGCACCGCCAGGGCCGTACGCACGTCCGCCGGCAACTGGCGCAGGGCCGGTCGCTGCGCCAGCGCCGACAGCGTGGCCAGCAGCGGTGCGTAGCCGCTCTGCTGGGGCAGTCGTTCGCGCAGCATGCGTTGGAAGGTCGGCTCGGCCGTCTGCGCGAGCACCTCCAGCAGCGGTTGCGCGCCCAGGCTGAGCACGCGCACCTGGAACTGGGCCGGCAACTGGCTGTGCGCCACGTCGGCCTCGACCGTGAGGGCGCCGACCTGCAGCACCAGCAGCCCTTGCGGGTTCACCCCCAGCGGCCGCGCCGCCAGCACGGCACCGATACGCCAACTCTGGGCCGTGGTGCCGGAAGCGGCACCGGCCCAGGTAAGCGCGGCGAGGCTGATCGGTGGAATGTTCAAGCTTGGGTTCCTGCGCCGGGTGAAAGGACGCACAGGAAGGACATCGGCCGCGTCCGCAAATACTTGAGCCGGCATGTGCAACCATTCCGCCGGGGCGCGGCCGCGGCCGGGTTCCCCGTCAATTGATGCTAAAGCGATCCGCCCGGCGGCCGATAGAGCTGACGTGAAGCGCACAAGGCGTGCGCGGAGTGGACGGCATGGGCGGCACACGAACGGCAAAAAAACCCGGGGCGGAGCCGCCAGCGGGAGCGCCATCCCCCGCGCCGGCAAGTGCCGACGCCACGATGCTGGTGCGCCTTCCGGCAGATTGCCGCCTGGCCGCGCAGGCGGCGCTGAAAGCGCAGTTGCAGGAAGTACTGCAGCCAGGCGGGATCGTACTCGATGTTGCTCAGCTTGAGCGCATCGATACCGCGGCGCTCCAACTGCTGCTGTTGTTCCGCCGTGAACTGGAGCGTCAGGGCGGCACGCTGGGCTGGTGTGGCGAGAACGCGGTTTTGCGCGAAGCCGCCAGCCTGCTCGGGCTGGAACAGTTATTGAACCTGCCAGCGGCGACGCTGGCCTGACACGAGGTGGCAGCATGGCCAGGATTCTTGCGGTAGACGACTCGGCATCGATGCGCGGCATGGTGGCCTTCACCCTGCGCGGAGCCGGCCACGAGGTGACCGAGGCGGAGAACGGGCAACTGGCGCTGGACGCCGCGCGCGGCAGTGTGTTCGACCTGGTGCTGGCCGACGTCAACATGCCGGTGATGGACGGCATCGCGATGGTGCGCGCGTTGCGCACGCAGGATGCGTACAAGGGCGTGCCGATCCTGATGCTGACCACCGAATCGCATACCGAGAAGAAAATGGAGGGCAAGGCGGCCGGTGCCACCGGCTGGCTGGTCAAGCCATTCGATCCGGAACAGTTGCTGGCTACCGTCAAGCGCGTGCTGGGCTGAGTGCCGATGAGCACGGTCGACCTGAGTCAATTCCACAAGACCTTTTTCGAGGAAAGCCTGGAAGGGCTGGACGCAATGGAGGCGGCCTTGCTGGCGCTGGATTCGGGCCAGACCGAGCCCGAGCTGGTGCACACGATCTTCCGCGCGGCGCACTCGATCAAGGGTGGCGCGGCTACATTCGGCTTTGCCGACGTGGCGGCATTCACCCACGTGGCCGAATCGCTGCTCGAGGAAGTGCGCAGCGAGCGGCGTGGTGTGGACGAAAAACTGATCGATCTGCTGCTGCATGCGGTTGATTGCCTGCGTGCCATGCTGGCCCGATCCCGCCGTGGCCAGCCAGTGGCCGACGCGGACAGCGAGGCGCTGCGCGCCGAACTGGTCCGGCTGGTCGGCGGCGAAGCGGCGCCGCCAGCGCCCGCCGCGGCGCCGAACGCCGCGTCGGTGGCGGGCTGGGACATCCGTTTCACGGCGCTGCCGCACCTGCTGCAGAGCGGCAACGATCCGCTGCGCCTGTTCCGCGAACTGCAGCAGCTGGGCCGGCTGGAAGTACTGCGCGCCGTTGTCGTCGATGCCGCGCCCGCGCAATTGGCCGAGCTCGATCCCAGCCAGTGCTTCCTCGGCTGGGAGCTGCGCCTGCACGGCGCCGTGGCACGGGCTGATATCGACGCGGTGTTCGACTGGCTCGACGGCGATTGCGAGCTGGCCATCGAGCCGGTGGCCGATGTCACGCCGGCCGCGCTGGTGGCCGCGCCGCCGCTGCCGGTGGCACCGCTGGTCGCGGCGCCAGCGCCGAAGGTGGACCCCGGGCCGCGCCGGATCCGCGCGAGTGCGGCGGCCTCCGCCGATGGCGGCTCGATCCGCGTGAGCGTGGACAAGGTCGATGCGCTGATCAACATGATGGGCGAGCTGGTGATCACCCAGTCGATGCTCAGTGACATCGGTGAACACTTCGATCAATCGCAACTGGAGCGGCTGCGCGAGGGTCTGGTGCAGCTGGAACGCAACACGCGCGAGTTGCAGGAAAGCGTGATGCGCATACGCATGCTGCCGATTGCCTCGGTGTTCAATCGCTTCCCGCGGCTGGTGCGCGACCTGGAACACAAGCTGGGCAAGCAGGTCAGGCTGGAACTGCACGGCGAGCACACCGAGCTGGACAAGACGGTGCTGGAGAAGATTGGCGACCCGCTGGTGCACCTGGTGCGCAACGCGATCGATCACGGCCTGGAAACGCCCACGCAACGCCGTGCCGCGGGCAAGCCGGAAACCGGCACGCTGCGGCTCGAGGCCTACCACGAGGGTGGCAATATCGTGGTGCAGATCAGTGACGATGGCGCTGGACTCAATCATGCCGCGATCACCGCCAAGGCGGTGCAGTGCGGCTTGATTCGTCCCGAGCAGGAGCTCGATGATGCCGAGGTGGCCGCGCTGATCTTCCAGCCGGGCTTTTCCACCGCAGCCCAGGCCACCGATCTTTCCGGCCGCGGTGTCGGCATGGATGTCGTGCGTCGCAACGTGCGCGATCTCGGCGGCAGCATCGGCGTGCGCAGCCAGAGTGGCAAGGGCAGCGTGTTTACCATCGCGCTGCCGCTGACCCTGGCGATCATCGACGGCCTGGTCACCGCGGTGGGCGAGGAACGCTACATCGTGCCGCTGATCTCCATTGTCGAATCGCTGCGGCTGCGCCCGGACATGGTGCGCAAGATCGCCGGCGGCGGCGAGGTGTTCCATTTTCGCGACGCCTACCTGCCGATCATGCGCCTGCATCGCGCGTTCGGCTGCGCCGGGGCGGTCACCGATATCGAGCGCGGCATCGTGGTGGTGCTCGAGGAAGAGGGGCGTCGCGTGGGCCTGCTGGTCGACGACCTGCTCGGCCAGCAGCAGGCCGTGGTGAAGTCGCTGGAGGCGCATTACCAGCGGGTGGAAGGTATCTCCGGTGCGACCATCCTGAGCGATGGCGCGGTGGCGCTGATCGTGGATGTCGGCGGCGTGGTGCGGTTGGGCCAGCAGCGCAGCGAGGCTGCCTGAACGATATCAAGCAATGTGGCACGGCGCTACAAGGCCGGGCTCGACCCGTCGACGCGCCGAGCCGGTTGGCGTGCACGAACAAAGTTCACGGATCGATCACTCCTTCAACCCCCCCCCAAGAGGTTTGCCAAATGTTGTTTCCCAAGCGTTGGTCTTTCAACCGACTGAGCCTCAATGCACGCGTGGCGCTCGTCGTGGTGGTAGTGATGGTCGGGTTGGCCGGGCTTGCCGTGATGAATGCGTTCGAAAGCCGCGCCAGTCAGATGCAGGGGCTGGAAGCGACTTTGCGCAGCGAGATCGAGTCCGCGGTGTCAGTAGCCAACGACTTCCATGGGCGCGCCTTGAAAGGCGAGTTCAGCGAAGCGGAGGCGCAGAAACTCGCGCTGGCGCAGATCAGCCACATGCGATGGAATAACGGCGCGGGCTACATATTCGTGTTCGACAACCACTACGTGCTCAACGTGCATCCTGCATGGCCCGACAAGCTGGGCAAGAGCGTGCGCGAGGCGACCGACCAGAACGGCAAGCTGATCTTCCAGGCCATGCACGATGCTGACTTGAAGAGTGGCCACGGTTTGACCTACTACGACTGGCTCAAGCCAAACACCAAGGCCATCGTGGGCAAGCTCACCTATTCCCAGCTGTTCAAGCCTTGGGGCCTGCACTTCGGCGCTGGCGCCTACTTCGACGACATCGACGCGCAGTTCAGCCATCTCCTCATGTTGAACCTGGCCAAGGCTGGTTTCGTGGGCCTGCTGGTGATCTTGCTGGTGTGGTTGTCGATGCGCAGCATCCGCCGCAGCATTGGTGGCGAGCCGGATTTCGCGGTGGCCATGGCCGCACGCATAGCCAACGGCGACCTCGGCTCGCAAGCGGACGAGGAACGCTTTGCTGCCGGCAGCCTGCTCGCCGAGTTGGCGCGCATGCGGCTCAAGCTCACCGGTATCGTGGGTGAGGTGCAGCACGGTTCCGATGCCGTGAGCAGCGCTGCCCAGCAGATTGCCAAGGGCAACGACGACCTGAGCCAGCGCACCCAGGAACAGGCCTCGAGCCTGGAGGAGACGGCCGCCTCGATGGAGCAGATGACCTCTACCGTGAAGCAGAACGCGGAGAACGCGAGCTACGCCAACCAGCTGGCCAACGGCGCACGCGAGCAGGCGCAGCACGGTGGCGAGGTGGCGGCGCAGGCGGTGGCTGCGATGGGCGAAATCAATGCATCGAGCCGCAAGATCGCCGACATCGTGGGGCTGATCGACGAGATCGCGTTCCAGACCAACCTGCTGTCGTTGAATGCGGCGGTGGAGGCGGCGCGTGCCGGCGAGCAGGGGCGCGGTTTTGCGGTAGTGGCCAGCGAGGTGCGCAACCTGTCGCAGCGCAGTGCGGCGGCGGCGAAGGAGATCAAGGCGCTGATCACCGAAAGCGTGGCGCGGGTGCACGCCGGCAGCGAACTGGTGGACCAGTCCGGCGCGGCGTTGACCGACATCGTCGTCAGCGTGAAGAAAGTCACCGACATCGTGGCGGAGATCGCGGCGGCCAGCCAGGAGCAGTCGGCCGGCATCGACCAGGTCAATCGTGCGGTGATGCAGATGGACGAGGTGACCCAGCAGAACGCGGCGCTGGTGGAAGAGGCCGCGGCTGCGGCACGGGCGATGCAGGACCAGGCCGGCGAGTTGCAGCGGCAAATGAGATTCTTCCGGCTGCAAGGTGGCGTGCAGATGCCCGCGCCGGAGATCGCGTTGCCGGTAGCTGCCGCACGCGTGGCGTCGGGCCCGCGCAAGCCGGTGGCGGGTCTTGTCGAGCCGGCGCGACAGGCCGCCGCCGGAGTCTGGACCGAGTTCTGACCTGCACCCAAGCCGCTGCTGTGGAAAGGAAGCACTCCCTGCTTCCTTCGATCCGACTGGCCTTGCTCAAGTTTCGTGGCGGCGCGCCGACACAGTCAGGGAAATCAGTTGCGGCAAAACCCTTTCAAGAGGTAACCCTTCCATGTACCAGAACGACCAGGGCACGGCACCGACCGTGCAGCAACTGACGTTCAGCCTGGCGGGCGAGGAATACGGGGTCGACATCCTGTCGGTGCGCGAGATCCGCGGCTGGTCGCGGGTGACGCGCATTCCGCAGACGCCGGCCTACCTGCTGGGGGTGTTGAACCTGCGCGGCGCCATCGTGCCGATCATGGACCTGCGCCTGCGCTTCGGCCTGGAGCGCGAGGTCTATGGCGACAGCACGGTGGTGATCATCGTGGCCCTCGCCGAGCGCTTGTTCGGCATCGTGGTCGACGCCGTATCCGACGTGGTCGACATCGACCCGGCTGCCATCAAGCCAGTGCCCGACATGGGCGTGATCGTGGATACCCGCTATCTGAAGGGCCTGGCCACCCACGTCGAGCGCATGGTGATGCTGCTGGATATCGAAAATCTGATGCGACCGGAAGACGTTGAAACGCTGGATGCTGCGCTGTCGCACGTCCAGGAAGTCGAAGTTGCCGCCTGAACCGGGGAACCTGTATGCAAATTAAGAATATCCTGGCGCGCTTGGCCAAGTTGTCCGGCTTGAGTGTCAAGGCGCGCCTGATCGGCGTGTTCGGCCTGCTCGGTGTAATGCTGATCATGGGTGCGGTCCTCGGCCTCGGCACCATGCAGATGCAGAACGAGGGCGCCCGCGAGATCTACCAGGAACAGATGGTGCCGGCCAACCTGGTGTCCGCGATCGCGCAGCGTTCGTTGATGTCGTATATCGCCCTGGGTGAGGCCAGCGCGCTGATCGCCAAGCCCGACCAGATGAAGCAGAAGGTCGACGACTTCAACAAGGCGCAGCTCGAGATCGCCGCGTTGCGCAAGAAGCTGGCCGCGATCCCGATGCATGGCCCGGTGGTGAAGCTGTACAAGGACTGGACGGCCACCGATGCCGACCTGGATTCCAACAGCAAGGACCTGCTGCAGGCGCTGGCCGACAAGGACGAAAGCGCGCCCGACCTGCTGGACATGCAGCTGCGCCCGTTGATGCTGGACCGGCAAAGCCGGCTGGCCAAGGTGATCGAGCAGCAGCGCGCCGACGCGCAGCAGAACTTCATGCAGCAGGTGCAGCGGTACAAGGCCGTGCGCATGCTCACCCTGGTCGCCCTGGCGGGTGGGCTGTTGCTGGCGCTGATCATGGCGGTGGTGCTGATCCGCTCGATCACCGGCCGTCTGGCGCGGGCCGTGTCCTACGCGCATGCCATTGCCGAAGGGCGCCTGAGCCACGATATCCGGGTTGGCCGCCTTGATGAGTTGGGCAAACTCATCGACGCGTTCCGGACCATGGATGAACGGCTGAGCGAGATCGTGGGCGAGGTGCGCCAGGGTTCCGATGCCGTGAGTATCGCCGCGCAGCAGATCGCCCGCGGCAACGACGACCTCAGCCAGCGCACCCAGGAGCAGGCCTCCAGTCTGGAGGAAACCGCCTCGTCGATGGAGGAAATGACCTCTACCGTAAAGCAGAACGCGGAGAACGCCAGCCATGCCAACCAGCTGGCGCGCGGGGCCCGCGAGCAGGCCGAGCATGGTGGCGAGGTGGCCGGCAAGGCGATTTCCGCCATGGCCGAGATCGACGCCTCCAGCCGCAAGATCGGCGACATCGTGGGCTTGATCCAGGAGATTGCCTTCCAGACCAACCTGCTGGCGCTCAACGCGGCGGTGGAAGCGGCGCGTGCCGGTGAGCAGGGCCGCGGCTTTGCGGTGGTAGCCACCGAGGTGCGCAGCCTGGCCCAGCGCAGCGCCGGCGCGGCGAAGGAAATCAAGGGCCTGATCGCCGATAGCGACGAGAAGGTGCGCGCCGGCTCGGCGCTGGTCAACCAGTCGGGCAAGGCGCTGGCCGAGATCGTCGACAGCGTGAAGAAGGTCACTGACATCGTGGCGGAGATCGCCGCGGCCAGCCAGGAGCAGTCCGCCGGCATCGACCAGGTCAACAACGCCGTGATGCAGATGGATGAGATGACCCAGCAGAACGCCGCGCTGGTGGAAGAGGCCTCGGCCGCCGCCCGCGCGATGCACGAGCAGGCGGGTGAGCTGAGTCGCCAGGTGGGCTTCTTCAAGCTCAACGACGACGGCAACAGCCCGCGCAAGCCCGCGCACGTCGAGGCGGTGGCGAAGCAGACCGAGGCGGTGTTTGCCGCCGTGCGCAAGCCGCAGCCGGCACCTGCCGTGGCCGGAGCGGATGCGGTCGCCGCTGGTGCATGGAAGGAATTCTGAGATGGAGGCGGCGGCCAGCCAGGCCCTCGAAGACGCTTCTGCGGCTGGCGACGGGCCGCGGCTGGGCGACGCGGAATTTCAGTTCCTGCGCAAGTTCGTGCTCGAGCACTGCGGCATTTCGCTGGGTGAGCACAAGCGCCAGCTGGTGCAGGGTCGGCTGTTCCGCCGCCTGCGTGCGCTGGGGCTGAAGGAGTTCGGCAGCTATTGCGAGCTGTTGCGGCGCGAGCCGCACGGCGAGCTGGGCGAACTGGCCAGCGTGATCAGTACCAATGTCACCTCGTTCTTCCGCGAGGTGCACCATTACGACCTGCTGGCAACCGAGCTGCTGCCGCGCTGGCTCGAACAAAAGCGTGGCGCGGGCGACCGCCTGCGTATCTGGTCGGCCGGTTGCTCCACCGGCGAAGAGCCGTATGCCCTGGCGATGGTGCTGGCCGAGGCGATCGACAAGCATGGCGCCCGCGGCGTAGACGCGAAGATTCTCGCCACCGACCTGTCGCCGCAGGCGCTGGAGACGGCGCGCCGCGGCGTCTACCCGCTGGAGCGCCTCGGTGGGCTCAGCGACGAGTATCGCCGGCGCTGGATGCGGCGCGGCACGGGTGAGTACGAAGGCCTGGCCAGCGTGCATCCGCGGCTGCGCGAACTGGTCACCATTCAGGCGCTGAACCTGCTGCACGAGTGGCCGATGACCGGGCCGTTCGACGCCATCTTCTGTCGCAACGTGGTGATCTACTTCGAGCAGTCGACCAGGCAGCGGTTGTTCCAGCGCTACGCGCGGTTGCTGCCGGTGGGTGGCTACCTGTTCCTCGGGCACAGCGAATCGCTGCACGGCATCAACGATGATTTCGAGCTGATCGGCCGCACCGTCTACCGGAAGCGTCGCTGATGGATGTTCGCATGGCCGAGCGGCGGGTGACGCCTCTCGTTTCCCCGGCGCCACCTGGCTTCGAGCACCTGCGCCGGTTCTGGGACCCGACCCATGGCTGCATGACGGTCAAGCTGCTGCCCGGCGAGTTCTACGTCAGCGACCGGGAAGAAATGGTCAGCACCGTGCTTGGCTCTTGCGTGTCGGCCTGCATCCACGATAGCCGCCGCAGGCTTGGCGGTATGAACCACTTCATGCTGCCGGAGCCGTTCGGTGCACGCGACAGCTGGTCCTCTACCGTGGGGCGCGCGGCACGCTATGGCACAGACGCGATGGAACAGCTGATCAACGCCCTCCTCAAGGCGGGTGGCCAGCGTGCCGACCTGCGCGTGAAGGTCTTCGGCGGCGCCCGCGTACTGGCCCGGATGAGTGATGTCGGCCAGCGCAACATCGAGTTCGTGCAGCGCTATCTGGCCACCGAGAACCTCGCCGTGGTGGCCTCGGACCTGGGTGACGCGTATCCGCGCCAGGTGCAGTTTTTCCCGCACAGCGGCAGGGCCCGCGTGCGTCTGCTGCGTCGCCGTGACGACCTGAAGCTGGTCGCCGACGAGCGCGGCTACCTCAAGCGTCTGGCAAATGATCCGATAAAGGGTGAGGTCGAGCTTTTCTAGCCTGCCGGGCAGGCACGACATCGATGCAGCGGCAGCGGTTCAAGCGGGCTGGCGAGTTCATGGCAAGGTGAATTGGGACGGCAATGGAAAGAGTGCGAGTACTGGTGGTCGACGATTCCGCCTTGGTGCGCAAGCTGATGTCGACGATGCTTGCCTGCGATCCGGCGATCGAGGTGGTGGGTACCGCCGCCGACCCGCTGATCGCGCGCGACAAGATCAAGCAGCTCAATCCCGACGTGCTGACCCTGGACGTCGAGATGCCGCGCATGGACGGCATCACCTTCCTGGAGAACCTGATGCGACTGCGGCCGATGCCGGTGGTGATGGTGTCGTCGCTGACCGTCGAGGGCGCCGAGGTGACCTTGCGCGCGCTGGAGATGGGCGCGGTGGATTTCTTCGCCAAGCCCGACCACGATCTGGCCAGCCGCTTCGCGGAAAGTGCGCAGGAGATCTGCGAAAAGGTGAAGCTGGCCGCGCGCACCCGGCCGCGCGCGCGCACCGTGGTACGCAAGCTGGAAGCGCCGCCACGGTTGTCCGCCGATGCGGTGTTGCCGCGCGCGCGCAGCGCGGCCACGCGCGGGGGTGGCCCGATCATCGCCATCGGCGCCTCTACCGGCGGAACCGAGGCGGTGCGCGTGGTGCTGGAAGCGATGCCACCCGACGCCCCGCCGATTCTGGTGACGCAACATATTCCCGCCGCTTTCAGCGGCCCGTTTGCGCAGCGCATGGACCGCTGTTCGGCGATGCGTGTATGCGAGGCGCACGACGGCCAGCCGATCCAGTCCGGGCATGCCTACATCGCCCCCGGCAGCCATCACCTGCTGGTGATGTGGGATGGCGCGAAGTACGTCTGCCGCCTGCACGACGGCCCGCCGGTGAACCGGCACAAACCCAGTGTCGACGTGCTGTTCCGCTCGATGGCCGCCAGCGCCGGCGCGGCCACCATCGCCACCTTGTTGACCGGCATGGGCGACGACGGTGCGCGCGGCTTGCTGGAGCTGCGCCAGGCCGGCGCCGCCACGCTGGTGCAGGACGAGGGCAGCTCGGTGGTCTGGGGCATGCCCGGTTCCGCCTGGAAGCTCGGTGCCGCCGACGAAATGCAAGCACTGGACCACATCGCCGCGCGCCTGCTGGCGTTGGCGCGCCAACCCCTTGCCAGCGCCGTGCGCGGCTGAACCCAGGTAAGCCATCATGGTTTCCATCTCTACGCTCTTCGCCAAACATCCCCTTCGCGGTGGCATCGCCAGTGCCCTGGCCTTGCTGTTGTCGCTACTGTGGCATCCGGCCTGGCTGGCGCCGCTGCTGGTGGCGGTGCTGACCCTCGTATGGATCGTGGAGTTGCGGCAACGCCCCGAGGTGCCCGTCGCGTCTGCCGCGCCCAGCCATGTCGGGCCGGTGCGCGAGGCACTGGAAGACGTGCGCGGTGCGCTGGTCGACGAGCTCGGCCACGCCAGCCGCGAGCTGCACCAAGGGCTCGGGTTGTTGCGTGACGCCGTCTCCGAGCTCGGTGGCGGCTTCGATGGCCTGTCCAGCAAGACCGCACTGCAACAGTCGTTGCTCAAGCAGATCATCGAGGTCCAGGATGGCGGCGTCTCGATCCAGGACTTTGCCGCGCGCACCGGCGACCTGCTGCAACACTTCGTGGGCATGATCGTGCAGATGTCGCGCGAGAGCTTGCGCATCGTTTATCGCATCGACGGCATGGCCAAGGACATGGATGCGGTATTCGGCCTGCTCAAGAACGTCAACACGATCGCCGAGGAAACCAACCTGCTGGCGCTGAACGCCGCGATCGAGGCCGCGCGCGCCGGCGAATCCGGCCGCGGCTTTGCGGTGGTGGCCGGCGAGATCCGCAACCTGGCCAGCAACTCCAACCAGTTCAACGAGCAGATCGGCAGCCACGTCGAGCGCGCGCGCAGCGCCATGGAGCAGTTGCGCGGCCTGGTCGGCGCGATGGCCTCGCAGGATCTCAACGTGGCGTTGTCGGCCAAGGGCGGCATTGACGCGATGATGGCCCACGTCACCGAAAGCGATGCCCGCACCAGTGCGGTGGCCGACCAGGTGGTCGAGATCAATCGCGGTCTGGGCAGCGATGTGTCCACCACCATCCGCTCGCTGCAGTTCGAGGACATCCTGAGCCAGCTGCTCACGCAGACGCGTTTGCGGCTGGTGGAGCTGCAGGAAATCACCGCCGAATGCACCCGCGACATCGAGGAACTGGCCTGCGCACCGATGGACGCCGCGGCCCTGGATGAGCGCGCCCAGCGTGTGCGCAGCCGCCTGGCCGTGCAGCGCGAGAAGGCGCGCCTGCGTTCGGGTGGTCCGGCGTTGCAAAGCTCGATGGACGCGGGCGAGATCGAACTTTTCTGAGACCATAAACAAGCTCTGGGGACAACACCATGATCGTTCACCACGACAGCGAATACGATTGCCTCACCCTGCAACTGGGTGAGCGCTTCGACTTCAGCGTCCACCGCGACTTCCACGATGCCTGCCTCGGCGATGGCCAGGTGGCGCGCAGCTACCTCATCGATCTGGGCGAGGTCACTCGGATGGACAGCTCCGCGCTGGGCATGTTGTTGCTGCTGCGCGAGCACGCCGGTGCCGAGCGCGCCGACATCCGCATCGTCAATGCGGGAAGCGAACTGCGCAGCACGCTGCGCGTAGCCGGTTTCGACAAGCTGTTCACCCTGCACTGAGAGGCTGTGAAAAAATCGCCCGCCTACTGCGAACGCCGCCCGCCCGCCCGTGCCGGCGGCGCGCTGCGACTGCGCCATCGTGGTCGAGCCGCCATGCAGGTCACCAGGCGCGAACGGCCACCACGCTGGCGGTGTAGCTCGCCACGCCCAGCTGGTAGTGGAACAGGCGACCAAGGTCGAAGCGCACGGTCTTCCCGGGCGTGATGTTGGAGGTGCCGGCAGGCCACGCCTGCCTGGATTGCAGGACCTTGCCGGAATCATCCTTGAGCTCGATGCGGATCTGCGCCGCCGCCGCGGTGGTGCAGTTGTTCATCAGTTGGCCGCGCAGGCTGAGTCTGCCGGCCAGTCCGCTTGCCGCCGCAGGGGTAAATTCCGTAATCGCGAAATCCTTGACGGAGCACTCGGCGTGGACAGCCAGCGGTGCCAGCAGCAGTACGGAGGACAGGAGCAAGCGTTTCATGGGTCGAAGAGTTCCCGGGTCGTTTTGATGTGGGTATGACCCTGATCGACCGATCGGGTGAAATCTTTAGGACGCTGTCGCCTACAGCCAGCGGGCCCGCTTGAGTGCCACGAAGATGCCGCCCACGACACCGCCCATGATCACGATGATTGCGGGGTAGGCCCACGGGCGGCTGAGCTCGGGCATGTGCTGGAAATTCATGCCATACCAGCTGGTGAGCAGGGTGGGGGCGGCTAGCATCGCGGCCCAGCCGGCGAGCTTCTTCATCACTTCGTTCTGGCCGAAGGTGACCAGCGACAGGTTGACGTTGATCGCGGCGGTAAGCATTTCCCGCATCGCGGTGATCGACTCGTTGACCCGGAATACGTGGTCGTAGACATCGCGAAAATACGGTCGCAGGTCGTCGGGGATCAGGTTTGGATGCAGTCGCACCAGTTGGCTGGTGATGTCCTGCAGCGGCGCGACGGCGAGGCGCAGCGTCATCAGGTCGCGCTGCATGTCGTACAGCCGATGCACGGTGCTGCGCTTGAACGTTTCCGCAAAGATGTCCTGCTCGAGCTGCTCGAGTTCTTCGCGAAAGTCGCGCACGATCGGCAGCAGGTTGTCGACGATGAAGTCGAGTACGCCGTACAGGCCGTAACTGGGTCCGTGCGCCAGCAACTCCGGGGCATTCTCGCAGGCTCGCCGCGCCGGCGCGTACGACAACGATGCACCATGGCGCACGGTGACGAGATAGCGTTGACCGATGAAGATCTGCGTTTCGCCGAACTCCAGCTCGGCGTTCACCAGTTGCGCGGTCTGCACGACCATGAACAGCGAGTCGCCGTAGGTTTCGATCTTGGTGCGCTGGTGTGCGGTGTGGGCATCCTCGATGGCGAGGTCGTGCAGGCCGAACTCTTCCTGCAGTTTTTCCAGCAGCGGCTCGTCCGGTTCGTGCAGGCCGACCCAGACAAAGGTGTCCTGTTTCGCCATCGCATCGCTGATCGCGTCCAGGCTGATCTCGCCGATGCGATTGCCGTCACGCCGATAGGCGATGCAATTGACCACCATTGGCGGCTTGGCGATCGTCGGTGCGGTCGACGTCAGCGGGGGCAGGCTCATGTGCGCATGATGCCTTGCCGCGTGTGGCGGGGCAACGCGCAGCCGCGCGTCAAACCGGTTCGCTCGGCACGGCCCGAAATTAACGATTGCGCCGCAGGCTCCAGGCCAGCGCCAGCCAGCAGGGCAGGGCGAACAGCAGCCATGGCTGGTTCTGCTGCACCGTGCCGGGCAGCAGGTGCAGTGCCACCGCGGCGATCACCGCGAGCAACTGCACGACGATGACGCCGTCGCTGAAGCGCGACGCGGGCAACCCGCGGCGCGCCCGCCACAGCGTTGGCAACAACAGGAAGCTAAGCGGATTGAACAGCAACAGGTTGGCATTGGCCCAGGCGGCGTGGTGGCTGGTCAGCGTCCACAACCCCAGCAGCAACAGGCCAACCAGCCCGGCGGCGACCAGGTACGAGGCGCCGAGCAGCAGGTAGCCGGTCGGCCAACGGCGTCGGCACAGGACGATCAAGGCGCCCAGCGCCAGACCTGCCACGCCCAGCGGCAGGCGCAGATCGGGCGGCGATGCCGGTGGCGCCACCAGCCGGTTGGGCGAAACTGCCTGCTCGCTCCCGACCAGCGCCCGCGTGCCGTGGCCGGCTGCAGGAACCCGCGCCTGGCGCAGTTGCGCCTCCAGCACGGACGGCAGGAAGCTCTCCTGCCAGGCATTCAGCGGCTGATCGGCATACGGGCCCAGGCCCAGGTCCAGTACCAGCATCAGCCAGGGCTGTGCACGCATCAGGCGATCGGTTTGCTGACGATATGTCATGCCGCCCGGACGTGCGGCGAACTGTGCTTTCAGCGCGCCGCCCAACACCTTGTCCAGCGCATCGCGCACGCGGGTCGTACAGTTGTCGGCGTAATAATCGTAGTCGTAGCCGGCATTTTGCGGGCGCAGGTTCCATAGCAGGTTGTCGCGCAACTCGGCGGCCTGGTCCGCGCTCAACGCCAGTCGCTGGCGGGTTACCGAGCGGCCCACTCCTACGTAATACGCCACTTCCTGGTCTGTGGGCTCGGCATCCATCATGTAGTGCATGCGGCCGCGGGCGAAGTTCAGGAGGAAGTTCTTCTCGTTGAAATCGAACACGCCGTAGTTGAAATTGATCGCCTCGCCGGAGGCGCGGTCGCGCAGTTCGATCGCGTCATGGCCGAAGCGCTCCCAGTAGATTTCGCCAGGGCCGTAGGTGATCAGCGAGACCTCGAGGTCCGCACCGGGCGCGTCCGCGATGCCGGCGCGGACGGTCGCGGGCGCAACTGACGCCAGCGCCAGCAGAACCAGGGCGAGCACGCGCTGGACGCGATTCATCCGGCCGGCGCGTCGGAACGGCGCGTCACGCGGAACTGCTGCACGCGGCGATCATCCGCCGCGGTGACGTGGAACAGGTACTCGCCGATGGCCACCTGTTCGCCCACCTCGGGCAGATGGCCAAACTCGGAAGTGACCACGCCGCCGACGGTGTCGTATTCCTCGTCGGAGAAGGCCGCACCGGTGTGCTCGTTGAAATCCTCGATCGGGGTCAGCGCACTGACCAGCCAGTCGCCACCGGGCTGCTGGTGCATCAATTCGGGTTCGACTTCGTCATCGTGCTCGTCGTCGATCTCGCCGACGATTTCCTCGAGCACGTCCTCGATGGTGACCAGGCCGGCGACGCCGCCGTATTCGTTGACCACCAGCGCCATGTGGTTGCGCGTGAGCCGGAATTCCTCCAGCAGCACATTCAGTCGCATCGATTCGGGAATCAACACCGCCGGGCGCAGGATCGCGCGGATATCGAAGTGCTCGGCGGCACCGAAGTACTTGAGCAGATCCTTGGCTAGCAAGATGCCGAGGATCTCATCCTTGTCCTCGCCATGCACGGGGAAACGCGAGTGGCCGGATTCGACCATGGCGGCCAGCAGATCGGGCAGCGACGACTCGACGGCGAGCATCACGATCTGCGCGCGCGGCACCATCACATCGTCCACGCTCAGCTCGGTGACCTTGATGGCCCCCTCGACCATGGTGAGGGTATCCACGGACATCAGTCCGTTGGTCTGGGCGCAACGTAACTCCTCAAGCAACTCGTTGCGATTGCGCGGCTCGCCGGAAAACAGGTGGCCCAGTCGATCCCACCAGGTACGGTGAGCCGGGCCGCTGGTACTGCCAGGGTCGTCGTTCATCACTCTTTGCGATACAGCCCGGATGCGGGCGGAAGCCAGATTCTAACGGAAAATTCGTGACGGTTCAGGCCGCCCGGCCACCGCAAACCCCGTAGAAGCCCGCTCGCGGGCGATGCTCCATGCCTTCACCCCGAGCAGGATGAAACAAACGCCTATTTCGCGATGACCCGCACCATCTCCAGGCACTTGTTCGAGTAACCCCATTCGTTGTCGTACCAGCTGACCAGCTTGACGAAGCTGTCGTCCAGCGCGATGCCGGCGGTGGCGTCGAAGATCGAGGTGCGCGGATCGCCGCGGAAATCGGTGGCGACGACCTTGTCCTCGGTGTAGCCCAGGATGCCCTTGAGCGCGCCTTCGCTCTGCTTCTTCATTTCCGCGCAGATCTCGGTGTAGCTGGCGTCCTTCTCCAGTTCCACGGTGAGGTCGACCACCGACACGTTCGAGGTCGGCACGCGGAAGCTCATGCCGGTGAGCTTCTTGTTGAGCTGGGGGATCACCACACCGACTGCCTTGGCCGCGCCGGTGGAAGTCGGGATGATGTTCTCCAGGATGCCACGGCCACCGCGCCAGTCCTTGTTGCTGGGGCCGTCGACGGTTTTCTGGGTGGCGGTGGCGGCGTGCACTGTGGTCATCAGGCCGCGCTTGATGCCCCACTTGTCGTTGAGCACCTTGGCCATCGGCGCCAGGCAGTTGGTGGTGCAGCTGGCGTTGGAGATGATCGCCTCGCCCTGGTAGGTCTTGTCGTTGACGCCGTAGACGAACATCGGCGTGGTGTCCTTGGAAGGCGCGGACAGGATCACTTTCTTGGCACCGGCGTCGAGGTGCTTTTGCGCCAATTCCCTGGTCAGGAACAGTCCGGTCGATTCGATCACCACGTCGACGCCGACCTCACCCCACTTCAGGTTGGCCGGGTCGCGCTCCTGGCTGAGCCGGATGCGCTTGCCGTTGACCACCAGCCAGTTGCCGTCCACCTTCACGTCGCCCTCGAAGCGCCCATGCACGGAGTCGTGATTCAGCATGTAGGCCAGGTAGTCCGGCTCCAGCAGGTCGTTGATCGCTACGACCTCGATATCCTTGCTGAAGTTCTGCACGGCGGCGCGCAGCACGTTGCGACCGATGCGGCCGAAGCCATTGATGCCGACCTTGATGGTCATGAGGTGACGTCCTCCTGAAAGGGTGGAAACAATGCCGCGTCAGGCGGCGGATGGAACGCTTATTTTAACGCCAATCCCGCGTGCCTGTCTGACCCGCTCTCCGGCAGGGGGGGCGGCGTGCAGCGGGGCCAGCATGGCGCATGCGTGGGCTGGCGTCGGCGTGACAGGTGGCGGCAAAAAGTCGCAGCGGTCTGTGGCAGACTGCGTTGGCCTTCACGCCGGATCTTGCCGATGCGCTTCACCCGCCGCGCCGCCACCGCCTTGTCGGCCTGTCTGAGCATTGCCCCGGCCCATGCGTGGGGGCCACTCGGTCACCGCGTGGTCGCGGAACTGGCGCAGCAACGTCTGAGCCCGGCGGCCGAAGCCGAAGTAGAGCGCCTGCTGGCGCCAGAGCACACCAAGTCGCTGGCCGATATCGCCAACTGGCCCGACCAGCTGCAGGACGATCCGGCCATGGCGACCCTGTGGAAGCACACCCGCAGCCAGCACTACATCAACTTCCATGGCGGCAGTGCCTGCGCTTACGTGCCGCCGCGCGATTGTCGCAACGGCCGCTGCGTGGTGGCGGCGCTAGAGCATGACGTCGACGTGCTGGGCGATCAAGGCAAGCCCGCGAGTGCGCGCCGCCAGGCGTTGAAGTTTGTGGTGCATTTCGTCGGCGATATCCACCAGCCTCTGCACGCCGGCTATCGCGCTGACAAGGGCGGCAATACCTATCAGGTGCAGTTCGAAGGCAATGGCACCAACTTGCACAAGGTCTGGGATTCGCGCTTGTTGTACACGCGCCACCTGGATTGGCCGGCCTACGCGCAGCGGCTCGACTCAGCGGCTCCGGTGAAATTGCTGCCTATCGCACCGCTGGACAATCCCTACGCGCAATGGGCCGAGGAATCGTGCCGGATCACCGCCGAGCCGGGCTTCTATCCGCCGAACCACCGGATCACCCCGGCCTATGTCGACACTTGGCTGCCAGTGGCCGACAGGCGCCTGCGCGAGGCTGGTCGCCGCCTCGCGCAGGTACTCAACCTCGCCTTGGACCCGGCAACGGCTATGGCCACGAAACACTGAACACCGGACACCGAACCGCGGGCGGCAAATCGGTGCCTGTGATTCTGCTAGGCTCGGTAAATGGCCTCTTCAACCTTTCGCCGCACCAAGATCGTCGCCACCCTGGGTCCGGCCACCGATGCACCCGGCATGCTCGAAAAGCTGATCGCCGAGGGCGTCGACGTGGTACGCCTGAACCTCTCCCACGGCGAGCCGGATGACCATCGTGCGCGCGCCCGTGCGGTGCGCGCGGCGGCGGGCGCCGCTGGCCGCGAAGTCGGCGTGCTGGCCGATTTGCAGGGTCCCAAAATTCGCATTGAAACCTTTGCCAACGGGCCGGTTGAACTGGTTGAAGGCGCCGCGTTCGTGCTCGACTGCCGCGCCGACGTGCCCCCGGGCGACGCCACCCGTGTCGGGGTGAGCTATTACGGGCTGCCCGGTGATGTGCACCCGGGCGACGTGCTGCTGCTGGACGACGGACTCATTGCGCTGACCGTGCGCGAGGTGGCCGGCAGTGAAGTGCGTTGCCAGGTGCTGGTCGGCGGCAAGCTGTCCAATCGCAAGGGCCTCAACCGGCATGGCGGCGGGCTCTCGGTCACGGCATTGTCCGACAAGGACAAGGCCGACATCAAGCTTGCCGCCGAGATCGGCGCCGACTTCCTGGCCGTCTCCTTCGTACGTTCGGCCGACGACATGCACCAGGCTCGCCGCCTGCTGAACGAAGCCGGCGGTCGCGCCGCGCTGGTGGCCAAGATCGAACGCGCCGACGCGATCCCGCTGTTGTCCGAGATCATCGACGCTTCAGACGTGGTGATGGTGGCGCGCGGCGACCTGGGCGTGGAGATCGGCGACGCCGAACTGCCCGGCCTGCAGAAGAAGATCATCCGCGAAACCGTGCAGCGCAATCGCGCGGTGATCACCGCCACCCAGATGCTGCAATCGATGGTGCGCTCGCCGATCCCGACCCGCGCCGAGGTGCTCGATGTCGCCAACGCCGTGATCGACGGCACCGACGCGGTGATGCTGTCGGAGGAAACCGCCGCCGGCGCACATCCGGACAAGGCGGTGGCCGCGATGCGCCGGATCTGCCTCGGTGCCGAACGCCAGTTCGAGCCCAAGGACGATCTTTCCGCCGGGAGCCACCGGCTCGACCGCAGTGACCAGGCGATCGCGCTGGCGGCGATGATGCTGGCCGGTGAACTCGGCGTACGTGCGATCGTGGCACTGACCGAATCCGGCGCTACCGCGCAATGGCTGTCGCGCTACCGCACCGCGGTGCCGATCTACGCGCTGTCGCCGCTGGCCGATGCACGCCGTCGCATGCTGCTGCTGCGCGACGTGTTGCCGGTCGCGTTCAACCAGCAGGCGCATAGTTCGGCTGCCTACGCGCGCGCCGCGGTGCAGCAGCTGTTTACCCAGGGACTTCTGGTGGAAGGCGACCGGGTGGTGCTGACCCACGGCGATCACGTGGGCAAAGGCGGCGGTACCAATACCCTGAAACTGCTCTCGGTCGGTGCCGACGGCATGGTGGAAAGTCTGCGCGACCTGTAAGCCAACGTACAAGGAGCCCGCTCGCGGGCGATGCTCCTGCTGCATGCTCGATCTTCACTGCCGCCCTGCCGCCCGCCCTTGGCTTGTGAAACCCCCGCTGTCCGCCGCCGCGGTCATGACGGCCGCTGGACGAACAGCCCGCTACACTTGCAGCATCGTTCGCCGACCGGAGATCGCCATGAAAAGCTTGTTTCGTCCAGCGTGTCGGGCCCTGCCGCTCGTCCTTGCCCTGGGTTTCGCGGCGCCGGTGCTGGCCCAGGCGATCAAAGTCAACCAGGACAATTTGTATCGCTACTGGATCCTGCTCAACACCAAGGTGCAGATGGACGCGCCCAACAGCGGCCTGAACCTCACCAAGCCCGGCTGCGTGGCGGTGACCTACACGGTCGGCTCCGATGGCGTGCCGCTGGACGTGCAGGTGGCCAAGGTCGAGCCCAAAAGCGATCTGGGTCCGATGGCTCGCAGCGCGGTGGCCAATTTCCGCTACGGCCCGTCGTTGAACAACAGCATCCACCAGCCCGTCGCCACCTATTACATCGTGCCGTTCAATGCCCCCAGGGATGCGATCGCGCGCGCAAAGCTGATGCAGCCGTGCAAGCTGCCCGGCTACCCCTCCTGATCTGCCGGGCGAGGGTGGTGGCGTAACGCCGCCGCGTCGCGTCGCGCGCCCGATCTAGCCTATAATCGCCGCCTTGAACCATGCCGCTTCGACCCCGAGGCGGCGCCTACCATGTGTGGCCGGGCAGCGCCCCCGCCAGCGGAGTCATCATGAGCATTGAAGATCTCGAAAGCGTCGCCCTAGCGATGGTCGCGCCCGGCAAGGGCATCATCGCGATCGACGAGTCGACCAACACCATCAAGAAGCGCCTGGAGGCCGTCGGCCTCGAGAGCACCGAGGAGACCCGCCGTGCCTACCGCGAAATGCTGCTGACCACGCCGGGCCTGAACGAGCACATCTCCGGCGCGATCCTTTATGACGAGACGATTCGCCAGTCCACCCAGGATGGCGTGCCGTTCACCCAGGTCATGAAGAAGGCCGGCATCATCCCCGGCATCAAGGTCGACAAGGGCCCGCAGCCGCTGGCCGGCTTCCCCGGCGACGTGGTCACCGAAGGCCTCGACGGCCTGCGCCCGCGACTGCAGGAGTACGCCAGGCTCGGTGCCCAGTTCGCCAAGTGGCGCGCGGTGATCAACATCACCGAAGAGAACCCCAGCTCGACCGCGATCGAAGCGAACTGCCACGTGCTGGCCCGTTACGCCGCGCTGTGCCAGGAAGCCGGTCTGGTGCCGATGGTCGAGCCCGAAGTGATCATGGACGGCGACCACAGCATCGAAGTCAGTTACGAAGTGCACGAGGCCGTGCTGCGCAGCCTGTTCAATGCGCTGTACGAGCAGAACGTGATGCTCGAAGGCACCATCCTGAAGATCAGCATGGTCATCCCGGGCAAGGATTCCGATGAGCAGGCCGACGTCGAGGAAGTGGCCGAGGCCACCGTGCGCGTACTGAAGTCGACCGTGCCGGCGGCGCTGCCGGGCATCGTGTTCCTCTCCGGCGGCCAGACCGATCAGCAGTCCACCGCGCACCTCAATGCGATAAACCAGATCGGGCCGCATCCGTGGCCGCTGTCGTTCTCCTACGGTCGCGCCATGCAGCAGGCCGCGTTGCAGCTGTGGGCGAAGGACATGAAGGCGAACTATGCCGACGCGCAGAAGATCGTGCACGCCCGCGCCAAAGACAACGGCCTGGCGGCCCTGGGGCAGTGGAACGGCTAAGCCCGCCTCTCAAGAGCAGCGCCCGCAAGCTCTACGCCACCGCAAAAAACCCTTGACTTGGAACAGAGTGTCTACGGCAACGCGGCGCGGCGAGAGGCTTCAACATCATCCGGACCAGGCAAGAAAGAGGGCGCCATCGGCGCCCTCTTTGCGTATTGCCGGATATTCAACCGGAAATCAGAAGCGGTATTCGGCGCTGGCCGAGACCATGTCGGTGCTGAGGTCGATGTTGTGCTTCTGGGCGTCGAAGTAGTCGTAGTTCACGCCCACGCTGAGGTTCGGCGTGATGTTGTAGCCCACGCCAGCACCGGCGTACCAGCTGTTGCTGTCCAGACTCCTGCGCACCGGGTTCACGTCGTTGCTCAGGCCGTGGCCGGTCCAGCTGTACAGGCCTGCGCGGCCGCTGAGATACCAGTTCGGGCTCAGGTCGAGGTGAGCATTGGCGCCCACGGTCCAGCCATGCAGCTGCGACTTGTTGTCCGCCACCACCGGCTGGCTGTTGAAGATGTTTTTCGCATGGATATTGCCCAGGTCGTTGTAGCCCACCTCCGCACCTAGCGCGAAGTTCGGCGCGAGCGACCAGCGGTAACCGCCATTCAAGGCATAGCCGGTGTCATGACCGTCGTACGGGCCTTGGTTGATTGCGGTTCGACCGACGTTGCCGTTGATGAACCAGCCACCATTGTCGGCCGGTCCGTTCTGTGCAAACGCGGCAGGAACGGCCAGCAGGCCGGCGGCGGAGAGGGCGAGGGCAAGCAGTGTTTTCTTGGTTTTCATGGATGATGCTCCAATAGTCATGGCAATCAGCCGTAAAGGGGGTCGGCCGCTGCTGAAGTGTGTCGCCCGACTTGGGCAGCGACACGGAGACTTAGATGAGGCAGCTCCGGAAAGATTCAACACCTGTTAGTGCAGTATTAAGCGCGGGTTAAGTCGAGCCTGTCGGCGCGACGATGGTTGCGCTACCTCGAGCATGGCAGCGGTTGATGCATGGCCTGTCCGCCATCTCGATGGAACGAATTCAACCTAATACAGGACCGAATCGGTTCTGTTTTTTTCTTTGCTGCTTTCCTGCTACCATCAGATCGGGTTTCGGCATCGCGGATGCCACTTTGCTTCATCAGCGTTCGGCATGTGAGTCTCGGCGACGGGAAACTGCTGCCTCAGGCGATCGGCCACGATGCTGCCGCCGAGGATTGCGCAATGGGTCAGTTTCTCGAACGCCTCCGCTACTTCCGCCGGAAACGCGAGCCCTATTCGAACGGCTGGGGTGAGCTCCGGATCGAGGCGCGGCAGTGGGAAGACGGCTACCGCAACCGCTGGGCGCACGACAAGGTGGTGCGCTCGACGCATGGCGTGAACTGCACCGGTTCGTGCAGCTGGAAGATCCATGTCAAGCAGGGCGTGGTGACCTGGGAAACCCAGCAAACCGACTATCCACGCACGCGTGCCGACATGCCCAACCACGAACCGCGCGGCTGCTCGCGCGGCGCGTCGTATTCGTGGTACCTGTACAGCGCGAACCGCCTGAAGTACCCGATGGTGCGCGGTCGCTTGCTCAAGCGCTGGCGCGCGGCACGCAAGACGCTGGCACCGGTCGAAGCCTGGGCCGCATTGATGGCCGACCCCGAGGCCAGGGATTACAAGGCCACGCGCGGCCTCGGCGGCTTCGTGCGCGCGAGCTGGGACGAGTCGCTGGAAATCGCCGCCGCGGCCAACATTTACACCATCAAGGCCTACGGTCCCGATCGCATCGCCGGTTTCACGCCGATTCCGGCGATGTCGATGATTTCCTACGCCTCGGGCACGCGTTACCTGAGCCTGATCGGCGGTACGGTGCTGTCGTTCTACGACTGGTACTGCGACCTGCCGGCGGCGAGCCCGCAGACCTGGGGCGAGCAGACCGACGTGCCGGAGTCGGCCGACTGGTACAACGCGGGCTACCTGATCGCATGGGGCTCCAACGTGCCGCAAACACGCACGCCGGATGCCCATTTCTTCGTCGAAGCACGCTACAACGGCACCGAAGTGGTCGCCATCAGCCCCGATTTTTCGGAGGTCTCCAAGCTCTCCGACATCTGGCTGCATCCCAAGCAGGGTACCGACGGCGCGATGGCGATGGCGATGGGTCACGTGATCCTGCGCGAGTTTTTCCTCGACCGCCAGGTCGATTATTTCCAGAACTACTGCCGCCGCTTCACCGACCTGCCGATGCTGGTGACGCTGCGTCGCGATGGTGCGCGCTGGGTGCCGGACCGCTACCTGCGCGCCAGCGATTTCGAAGGTGCATTGGGCACGCCCGAAAACGGGGACTGGAAAAGCGTTGCCTTTGACACCGTCGGCAGCCCGGTCGCACCGCGCGGTTCGATGGGCTTTCGCTGGCCGGGCAAGGACAGCGTCGACCGCGAAAAATGGAACCTGGAGCAGAAGACTGCCGACGGCCGCGAGATCGAGCTCACGCTCACCGAAATCGAACGCTCCGAGGCGGTGCTCGACGTCGCCTTCCCCTATTTCGGCGGCGTGCTCAACGAACACTTCACGCCCAACGTGCAAGACGACGTGCTGCTACGCAAGGCACCAGTGCGCAAGCTCGCCACGAAAAACGGCGAGATCATGGTGGCCACCGTGTTCGACCTGCTGTGTGCCCATTACGGCATGGATCGCGGACTCGGCGGCACCTGTGCCACGAGTTACGAGGACAACGTCCCCTACACACCAACCTGGCAGGAGACGATCACCGGCGTGTCGGCCGCGCAAGTGATCGAGGTCGCGCGCGGCTTTGCCCACAACGCGGAAAAGACCAACGGCCGCTCGATGGTCATCATCGGCTCGGGCATGAACCACTGGTTCCACCAGGACGTCAGCTACCGCGCCATCATCAACATGCTGATGTTGTGCGGCACGGTCGGACAATCCGGTGGCGGCTGGTCGCACTACACCGGCCAGGAATGCATCCGCCCGGAAGTCGGCTGGGCCGCGCTTGCCTTCGCGCTGGACTGGGCGCGCCCGCCGCGGCACATGGCCGGCACCGACTACTTCTACCTGCATTCGGACCAGTGGCGCTACGAGAAGCTGAAACCCGACGATCTGCTCTCGCCACTCGCCGACCGCAGCCGCCAGAGCGGCTCCATGGTCGACTGCAGCGTGCGCGCGCAACGCATGGGTTGGCTGCCTTCGGCGCCGCAGTTCAACAAGAACCCGCTGGACGTGGCGCGCGAGGCCATGGCTGCCGGCGGCGACCCGAAGCAATATATCGTCGATGGCTTGACCTCGGGCAAACTCGCGATGGCCTGCGAGGATCCCGACCACCCGGCCAACTACCCGCGCAACCTGTTCGTGTGGCGCTCCAACCTGCTCGGCTCCTCGGGCAAGGGCCACGAGTATTTCCTCAAGCATTTCCTCGGCACTCGCTGCGGATTGCAGGGCAAGGATCTGGGTGAGGAGGGTGGCGACAAACCCGAGGAGGTCGTGTGGCGCGACCCGGCGCCGGAAGGCAAGCTCGACCTCGTGGTGACGCTGGATTTTCGCATGTCGACCACCGCGCTGTACTCGGACATCGTGCTGCCGGCCGCCTCGTGGTACGAAAAGAACGACCTCTCGACTACCGACATGCACACCTTCATCCACCCGTTCTCGGTGGCCGTGGACCCGGTGTACGAATCCCGCAGCGACTGGGAGATCTACAAGGCCATCGCGAAGAAATTCTCGGAGCTCGCCACAGGCCACCTCGGCGTCGAAAAGGATGTGGTGCTCACGCCGATCATGCACGACACGCCCGGAGAGATGGCGCAAGCTTTCGAGGTACGTGACTGGAAGAAAGGCGAATGTGCATTCCAGCCCGGCGTGACCGCCCCGAACATCACCTTCCTCGATCGCGACTACACTGCGGTGCACGCCCGCTACACCGCGCTAGGCCCGCTGATCGACACCCTCGGCGAAGGTGCCAAGGGCATCCACTGGGACATGCAGCCCGTGGTCGCGGCGCTGGCCAGGCTCAACCGGACCGTCGCCGATGGCCCGGCCAAGGGTCGCCCGCGCATCGCCTCGGACATCGACGCGGCCGAGACCGTGCTGATGATCTCGCCGGAAACCAATGGCGAGTCCGCGGTGCGCGGCTGGGAGGCGCTGTCCAAACACACCGGCATCAGCCACAAGCACCTCGCTGAGGCCCGCCAGGGCCAGCAGATCCGCTTTCGCGACCTGCAGGCGCAACCGCGCAAGGTCATCACCTCGCCGACCTGGTCGGGCGTGCAAAGCGAGGAGATCAGCTACAACGGCAGCTATCTCAACATCCACGAACTGATTCCGTGGCGCACGCTGACCGGGCGTCAGCACTTCTACCTCGACCATCCGTGGTTTCGTGACTACGGCGAAGCGTTCGCGATCTACCGCCCGCCGGTGGACACGCGCACGGTCCATGCCCTGCTGGGCAAGCAGCCCAATGGCCATGCGGAAATCGCGCTCAACTTCATCACACCGCACCAGAAGTGGGGCATCCACAGCACCTACACCGACAACCTGATCATGCTCACGCTCTCGCGCGGCGGGCCGATTGTATGGATCTCGGAGGTGGATGCGAAAAAGGCCGGCATCGAGGACAACGACTGGATCGAGTGCTTCAACGCCAACGGCGCGCTCACGGCGCGCGCCGTGGTCAGCCAGCGCGTCAACGCCGGCATGTGCATGATGTACCACGCGCAGGAAAAGATCGTGAATGTGCCCGGTTCGGAAATCACCGGCATGCGCGGCGGTATCCACAACTCGGTCACTCGCATCGTGGTCAAGCCGACGCAGATGATTGGCGGCTGTGCGCAGTTCTCGTGGTCGTTCAATTACTACGGCCCGGTCGGTTCGGACCGCGACAATTTCGTCATCGTGCGCAAGATGGAAAAGGTCGACTGGATGGACCGCGTCCAGCGCGCCGCGCGTGAAGCCGAACTCGATACCAACCTGGTGGGAGCACGCTGATGAAGATCCGCGGCCAGATCGTGATGGTGCTCAACCTCGACAAGTGCATCGGCTGCCACACCTGCTCGGTGACCTGCAAGAACGTGTGGACCTCGCGCAAGGGCATGGAATACGCCTGGTTCAACAACGTCGAGACCAAGCCCGGCATCGGCTACCCCAAGGATTGGGAAAATCAGGACCACTGGAAAGGTGGCTGGGAACGCAGGAAGAACGGCAAGCTGGTGCCGAAACAGGGCGGGCGCTGGACCGTGCTTGCGAAGATCTTCGCCAACCCGCACCTGCCCGAGATCGACGACTACTACGAGCCGTTCACGTTCGACTACGAGAACCTGCAGACGGCGCCGGAGCTGTCGACCGCGCCGGTCGCGCGCCCGATCTCGCTGGTCTCCGGGCGCACCATGGACAAGATTGTATGGGGCCCGAACTGGGAAGAGATTCTTGGTGGCGAATTCGACAAACGCAGCAAGGACTACAACTTCGAGAACGTGCAGAAGGACATCTACGGGCAGTTCGAAAACACCTTCATGATGTACCTGCCGCGCCTGTGCGAGCACTGCCTCAATCCGACCTGCGTCGCCGCGTGCCCGTCCGGCTCGATCTACAAGCGCGAGGAAGACGGCATCGTCCTCATCGACCAGGACAAGTGCCGCGGCTGGCGCATGTGCGTATCCGGTTGCCCGTACAAGAAAATCTACTTCAACTGGGTCAGCGGCAAGGCCGAAAAATGCACGTTCTGCTACCCACGCATCGAGGTCGGCCTGCCCACCGTGTGTTCGGAAACCTGCGTCGGGCGCATTCGCTACCTGGGCGTGATCCTGTACGACGCCGACCGCATCGAGGCGGCCGCATCCACGGAAAACGAGCATGACTTGTATCAGGCGCAGCTGGATGTGTTTCTCGACCCGTACGATCCGGAAATCCAGAAAAAGGCGCGGGCCGACGGCATGGCCGAGTCCTGGCTCGAGGCGGCGCAAAAATCGCCCGTCTACAAGATGGCGGTGGAATGGAAGATCGCCTTCCCGCTACACCCGGAATACCGCACGCTGCCGATGGTGTGGTACGTGCCGCCGCTCTCGCCGATTACCGCGCACGCCAACGCGGGCGCCATCGACAGCACGTCGAACGGCCTGCCGGATATCAAGTCGCTGCGCATCCCGGTGCGCTACCTCGCGAACCTTCTGACCGCAGGCTACGAGCCGCCGATCGTGAGCGCGCTGGAACGCATGATGGCGATGCGCGTGTGGTTTCGCGCGCGCCAGCTTGGCGAGCCGCAGGATGCCGGGCTTCTGGCCAGCGTGGGCCTGGATGAAGCCACCGCGAACGCCATGCATCGTTATCTGGCGATCGCCAACTACGAGGATCGCTTCGTGATCCCCACGGCACACCGCGAGCTCAGCCACGACGCCTACAAGATCCGCGGCGGCTGCGGCTTCACCTTCGGCAACGGCTGCGACGGCATCGACGCCAAGGGCGGCCTGTTCGGCGGCAAGATGGGGCGGCGCAAGATGATCCCGATCCGCACGCTGGACGACGCCGACTGAAGAGCGAGTACCCAGGCCCATGGCACGCAATCCCACCACCTTGCTCCGCGCCTGCTCGGCGCTGCTGGCGTATCCGGACACCGAGCTGTGCGCGGCGCTACCCGAAATCGCCGCGGCGATCCGCACCGACCGTGCGCTCAAACGGCGCTACCGGGACGCCTTGCTGACGCTGGTTGACACCATCGCCGGCGGCGACGAGCTCGACACACAGGGCCGCTACGTGGACCTGTTCGACCGCGGCCGGCGCACCTCGCTCAACCTGTTCGAGCACGTGCACGGCGACGGTCGTCAGCGCGGGCCGGCGATGCTGCAACTGCGTCAACGCTACCTCGACGCCGGCATGGAACCGGTCGGCGACGATCTGCCGGACCACCTGCCGCTCCTGCTCGAATACCTGAGCTGCCGCGACTTGGCGGAAGTACGCGACACGATTGGCGAAATCGCGCACATCCTGCGCCAGCTCGGCAACACGTTATTGAAGCGTGACAGCCCGTACGCCGCGGTCATGGATGCGCTGCTCGCCCTCGGTGGCGAGAAGGGACTCGACGCGCATGCCAAGGTCCCGCCGCCAGACGACTTCGAGCGCACCTGGCAAGAACGTCCCGCCTTCACGCCACCCGAACCCAACCCCGCGATCGCACCCGCGGACCGCACCGCATGACACGCACGACCCATCCGGAGAACCCACGATGAGCATCCCGCGCCTCGACTGGTTCCTGTTCGACATCTATCCCTACATCTGCCTTTCCGTATTGTTGCTGGGCAGCCTGGTCCGCTTCGACCGCGAGCCGTACTCATGGAAGAGTGACTCCTCGCAGACGCTGCGCAAACAGCAGCTGCGGATGGGTTCGAACCTGTTCCACTACGGTGTGCTGATCGTCATCCTCGGACACTTCGTCGGCTTCCTGATGCCCGAAGCGCTGGTGCACCTGCTGATGAGCCCGACCGAGCACATGTTGCTGGCGATGGTGATCGGTGGCCTCGCCGGCGTCGTGGCCCTCATCGGCATCTCGATCCTCATCTTCCGCCGGCTGTACTACGCGCGCGTACGCAGCAACAGCCGCAAGTGGGACATCACCATCGTGATCATGCTGTGGCTGCAACTCGCCCTTGGCATCGCGACCGTGCCGATCTCGGCCCAGCACTTGGCCGGCGCCGAGTTCGATCGGCTGGTCGCCTACGTGCAGTCGATCGTCTATTTCCAGGGCGGTGGCACGGTGCTGCTGCAAGGCATTTCGTGGGTGTACAAGACCCACATCCTGCTTGGTTTCACGATCTTCCTGGTGTCGCCGTTCACGCGCATGGTGCACATCTGGAGCGGAGTCGGCTCACTCGCCTACCTGGTGCGCCCGTACCAGCTGACGCGCAAGGACACTCGCGCCGCGAATCCCATGAAATGAAGGTCAACAATGTCAGCATTGATGCATCGCAGTGGCCAACCGCGCAGGTGGCCGCGGTGCGCGAGCTGTTGCGCCAGCGCGCGCGGGAACTCGGCCTGCTGGCCGACAACGCCGACGCGGAAGCCACCGCCGCCGCGATCGAGCAATTGCTTGAGGACGAGGTCGAGGTGCCCGAGCCCACCACCGAAGAATGCCGCCGATGGTACGACACGCACCGCGCACGTTATCGCAACGGCGAGCTGATCCATGCCCGGCACATCCTGTTCCAGGTCACGCCCGGCACGCCGGTCGCGGCGGTACGCTCGGTGGCCGAGGCCATGCTGATGGAACTGCGCGCCAATCCCGACCTGTTTGCCGAGCGCGCGCGCAGCAAATCGAATTGCCCCTCCTGCGCCCAGGGCGGCCAGTTGGGGCAGCTGGCGCGCGGCAGTACCGTGCCGGAATTCGAAAAGGCCGTGTTCGAAGGCGACACCATCGGTATCCTGCCGCAACTCGTGCACAGCCGGCACGGCCTCCATATCGTCGCGGTGGATCAGCGCATTCCCGGCGAACAACTGCCGTTCGAGGCGATGGCGGGCAAGGTGGCCGATGAGCTGCGCGCCGCCTCCGAACAACGTGCGCTGGGCCAATACGTGCGTGTGCTCGCCGGCCGCGCCGAGCTCGACGGCGTCGACCTCAACGCGGCTGCCTCGCCGCTCGTGCAATAGGGGCCATGGTCGCGCACGTCAGATGGTCTGGCATCGCTCTGTGCATCGCGCATGAAAGCGGCTGATCGTGTGGCGCGCGAAATGAGCTTGTTCGCACGGCCAATAATAGACCGCCAGCCATGCCTGAAAATGCCGGTGACGCCGAAGGTAGGGCGCCGAGCAGCCGGAAGCAGCCGATGCCGGCAACGGGTGCCGAAGTCAGCGCCATGGGAACCAGCCGGGACGCGGTCACGCTGCAGCGTGATTGTGTTGCAGTGATGATCCCGCAGGACGATCGGGTCACGCTGCTGTTCCGGCATGGAGCGCTATCGACCGATCAACCAGATAGCACCACCAGCTGGCCTGCGTACCCTGGATTTGGCTCTGGTTCTTGAGCACATCTTGCGTTGACGCAGAAGAGCCGGCGGGCGCTGCCCGCCGGCCCCTGCTGCTGATTTGAAAGAGTGGCCGGCGACCGGGCGAACTTTTGGTCCGACCCAAACAGACCGCCCTCACCGGCCGCCAGCTGCCGTGCACAGTACGCATCGATCAAGCCGACGGCAACGTCGTTGCATGCGCCAGCGTTCGCGGGCGATTCATTCCTACGAGTTCTTCAATGTGTTGACCGATGCGCGTCAAATTCTTGAATACCAGGAGAAACGGGCGCCGGAAGGCGCCCGAGTCATGGCGTGATGCAGATGTTGTGGAACGGTGCTTAGAAACGGTATTCGGCATCCAGCGAAACGATGCCAGTGGATCGACGCACCGCGAAGTCGGCGTTCGTCAGTACGTTATGAACGCTGCCGGCCGACACGTGATAGTAGTCGTACTTCACGCCCAGACCGAAGTGCTCGTTGATATCCCAACCGGTGCCGATGCCACCGTAGTAGCCGCCGCGGTCGCCACCGTGGAAGAGGACCTGACTCAGGGTGTTGTTGTACGCGCCACCGTCGTTATTGGCGTGGAAGTAGCCCGCGTGTGCACTGATGTACCACTGCGGTAGCAAGTTGATCCTGCCGTTGGCGCCCAGCATCCAGCCGCGCAGCGCGTTTTCCCTGCTGCTTTGATTGACCGCTCCGCTGTTGCCCAGATTGCTGAGCTTGTAGTTGCCCAGATCGGAATAACCCGCTTCCAGCCCCAGCCCCAGGTCCGGGCCCACCTTCCAGCGGTAACCGCCAACCACGCTGTAACCCGTGCGACGGCCATTCTTGTTCGTGAACAAGCTGCCTGAGCCACTGCCGAAGCCACTACCGAAATTGCTGTTCCTGCTGTAGCTGTCGGTGCGGCCGACACTGCCGTCGATCAACCAGTTGCCGCTACCCAGCGGCTGGCTGGACTGGTAGTTGCCACCACTGGCGGGGGCTGCCTGCGAATTGTCCTGGGCTACGGCAGGCAGCGAACAGGCGGCGCCCGAGGCGATGGCGATAGCGATGAGAACCTTTTTCATGGAGAAATTCCTACTTTCTTTTTTTGACTGCGCACGCACCGATGCGTGGGGACGAACCGGCACGGGGCGCACGGGGGTTCGTGCGCAATAGACATTGGAACCGCCCGAGCCTGAAGCGCACTGATATCTCCAGTCTCAAGTTAAGCGTGAGTTAATGACACCGCTCAGAAGGCACTCGAAAAACGCGAAAGAAATGTGAAAATCGGCGACAATTCGTGCTTTTCGAACCAAGGAGATGAATCGATGCCTACCCGCCGCGAACTCGCCAATGCCGTGCGAACCCTTGCCATGGACGCCGTGGAGGCTGCGAAATCGGGTCACCCGGGCATGCCGATGGGCATGGCCGACATCGCCGAGGTGCTCTGGAACGACTTCCTGAAGTTCAATCCTGCCAACCCGAAGTGGTCCAACCGCGACCGCTTCGTGCTGTCCAATGGGCATGGCTCGATGCTGCAGTACGCGCTGCTGCACCTGACCGGTTTCGACCTGCCGATGGAGCAGCTCAAGCGCTTCCGCCAGCTGCATTCGAAGACCGCCGGCCACCCCGAAGCCAGCGAAACGCCGGGCGTGGAAACCACCACCGGCCCGCTCGGCCAGGGCCTGGCCAACGCGGTCGGCTTCGCGCTGGCCGAGAAGATTCTGGCCGCACATTTCAATCGCCCCGGCCACGCCGTGGTCGACCATCATACCTTCGTTTTCCTCGGCGACGGTTGCCTGATGGAAGGCATCTCGCACGAAGTGGCATCGCTGGCCGGTACCTGGCAGCTCGGCAAACTGGTGGCGATCTACGACGACAACGGCATCTCGATCGACGGCGAAGTGCACGGCTGGTTCACCGACGACACGCCGGCGCGCTTCGAGGCTTACGGCTGGAACGTGATCCGCGGCGTCGATGGGCATGATGCCGAGACCGTGAAGCAGGCGCTCGCCGCTGCCACCGCGCAAGCCGCCAAACCCACCTTGATCTGCGCGAAAACCATCATCGGCTTCGGCGCGCCGCACAAGCAGGGAAAGGAGGAGAGCCACGGCGCACCGCTGGGCAAGGACGAGATCGCCGCCGCCCGCGCACAGCTCGGCTGGAACCATGCCTCGTTCGAGATTCCTGCCGACATCTACGCCGGCTGGGACCACAAGCAGGCCGGCAACGGCGCCGAGCAGGCGTGGAACGACGCATTCGCGAAGTACGCCGCCGCATATCCTGAGCTGGCGGCGGAATTCAAGCGCCGCATTGCCGGCGAACTCCCTGCGGACTGGGCGGAAGAGTCGCAGGCCTACATTGCCAGGCTGCAGGCCGAAGGTCCTGAAGTGGCCTCGCGCAAGGCCTCGCAAATGACCCTGAACGCCTTCGGCCCGCTGCTTCCCGAACTGCTGGGCGGCTCGGCCGACCTGGCCGGCTCCAACCTCACCAAGTGGAGCGGCAGCCTCGACGCCGCCACCGGCAACCGCGCCGACGGCAAGGGCAACTACATCCACTACGGTGTGCGCGAGTTCGGCATGACCGCGATCGCCAACGGCGTCGCCCTGCATGGTGGCTTCATCCCGTACGACGCCACCTTCCTGGTGTTTTCCGACTACGCGCGCAACGCGGTGCGCATGAGCGCGTTGATCCCCGCGCACGCAATCCACGTCTACACGCACGACTCGATCGGCCTGGGCGAAGACGGTCCGACCCATCAGCCGGTCGAACATATGGCCAGCCTGCGCTATATCCCGAACAACCAGCTGTGGCGCCCGTGCGACGCGGTCGAATCGGCCACGTCCTGGAAAGCGGCGATCGAGCGCAAGGGCGCGCCGTCATGCCTGATCTTCTCGCGCCAGAACCTCAAGCATCAGCAGCGCAGCGAACAGCAGGTGGCCGACATCATGCGCGGCGGCTACGTCCTGTCCGATCCGCTCGACACCCGGTTCCAGGCGATCCTGATCGCCACCGGCTCCGAAGTGGAACTGGCGATGGAAGCCGCCCGCGCGCTGGCCCAGCAGGGTGTGGCTGTACGTGTCGTGTCGATGCCGTGCACCGAAGTGTTCGATGCGCAACCACTCGAATACCGCGAAGGCGTGCTGCCGACCTGGTGCCGCGCGCGCGTGGCCGTGGAAGCCGGCACCGCCGACTTCTGGCGCAAATACGTCGGCTTCGACGGCGACGTCATCGGCATGACCACCTTCGGCGCCTCCGCCCCCGCACCGCAACTATTCGAACACTTCGGCCTCACCCTCGCCCACGTCGTCGACGCCACAAAACGCGTCCTCCCCCACCCATCGTAATCGCATGGACTCGCCCCGATCCCCGACACCAAAAGCATCACCTGCAAGCAGGCTCCTAGTGCGCCCGTGAAGGCGCGTACACGGCACGGTGGAAGTCCGTGTCAGGGCAAGCCAAGGCCCTGTAGTCGAGGGTAACTGCGTCGTCACGAGGCGGGGTGGAGGGCAACCGGAGACGAACTGGCGGTCCGCAGGATGACGAACTCGATGCTTTTCACCATGATGCAAGCCCGACAACTGGCGAGCCAATCCCGATGAGGAAAGCACCCACTGGAGAGCCGTGTGCGGGAGAACCGCATGTACGGTTCGGAGGGCGGGGAGGGTCAAGCCTTCCCGCCCCCTATGGCAAGGCGGGGCGGCGAGGTCGCTGCAGGCGCCCGCTCGTGGGCTTCTACCGATCAGTTGACGGTATCTCTACCCACCCGTCGGCGGTGCGGATTTGCAAGGGCCTGAAGCGCCGCTTGTAATCCATCTTCGGGTGGCCGTCGATCCAGAAGCCCAGATATACCCACGGCACGCCGCGGCGGCGGGCCAATTCGACCTGCTGCAGGATCGCGAACGTACCCAGGCTACACGCGGTCTCGTCGGGATCGTAGAACGTGTAGACGGCGGAGATGCTGGTCGTGCAAACATCGGTGACGGCTACTGCGAGCAGGCGCTGTTCCAGTCGCAGCTCCAGGAACAGGGTGGGGCTCCATGGCGCGGTAAGGAAGCGGCGGAAGTCGCTGGCGTCGGCGTCGTCCATGCCGCCGCCAGGGTGCCGGGTGTGCAGGTAACGTTCGTACAGCGCGTGGCGCTCGTGGTTGTAACCGGGCATGCGCTCGCTGACTTCGAGGTCGGCATTGCGTTTCAGGCAGCGCTTCTGGGTGCGGTCGGGCTGGAAGTTCTCCACGTCGATGCGACATGGCGTGCATGCATGGCATTGCGCACAGTGCGGGAAATACAGGTGGCCGCCGGCGCGACGGAAGCCGCGTTCGAGCGCAGGGCCATACAGTTGGTCGAGCCGCGGCGCAGCGGGATCGAGGACCAGGTTCTGTGCGGTGCGCTCGGGGTAGTAGCCGCAGGCGTGCGGCAGGGTCTGGAACAGGCGAACGGGGTCGGAGCGGCGCATGGGCCGATTCTATGCCGGCACGGTGCCAGCATTCCAGCGCGTGCCCACAGGCTGGCTCAGAACACCCCCAAATAGCGCAGCATCTGCACCGCGAACACCAGCAACACTGCCAGCAGCAGGATTCTTCGCACCCGCGTGGCGATCAGCGTGCGGCGGTCGATCGGCGAGAGGTTGCGTGCGGCTGCCAGCTCTTCGCCGTGGCGGATGACTGGATCGATGCCGAGCTCGAGCAGCAGTTTGCGCGCCTTGCTGTAATCGTCGGCGTGGGTGATCCACACTTGGGCCCAGCGGCTCGGATCCTGCCGCCGCGCTGCGTAGCTGTGGCGTTGCCAGGTCGGGCGGTTGTAGTTGGAACGATTGGCCACCGTGGCCCTGATGCCGTGTTCGACCATCAGGGCAAGCACGGAATCGATGTTTTTCTGGCGGGGGGAGGTATAGATCTGGCGCATGCGGACAGTCTACGCGAACCCTCTTGAGCAGGCGTTCATGACGCCGCGGTGGAGCCGTTGCGTATGCGGATCAACCCTTCCTGCGCGGTGGAGGCGACCAGTCGTCCGTCGCGGCTGAAGATCTGCCCGCGAGCCAGCCCACGGCCGCCCTGCGCGGTGGGGCTGTCGAACGAATACAGCAACCACTCGTCGACGCGGAACGGACGATGGAACCATAACGCGTGGTCGAGGCTAGCCATCTGCACGTTGCGCGTCATGTAGGAGATGCCGTGTGGCAGTGTGGTGGTGCCGATCAGGTGGAAGTCGGACGCATACGCAAGCAGCGAGCGATGAAGTATCGCCGAATCGTTGATCGGCGCGACGAGCCGGAACCAGATGTGCTGGATGGGTGGTCGTTTGACCGGGCGCATTTCGTCGCGCGGCCACACCTCGCGAAACTCGAATGGCCCCTTGATACCCAGCCAGCGCTGCAGCTTTACCGGCAGTCGCGCCAGTTCGTCCGGTGGCAGATGACGCATCGGCTCCAGGTCCTCCGCGGCAGGCACCTCCGGCATCTTGGTCTGGTGTTCCACGCCTTGCTCCGGCTGCTGGAACGAAATCGAGCCGTTCAGTATGGCCTGGCCGTGCTGGATCGCCACCACTCGGCGCGAGGAGAACGAGCCGCCGTCGCGGGTGTGCTCTACGCTGTAGACGATCGGCGCCTCGATATCGCCCGCGCGCAGAAAGTACGCATGCAACGAGTGCGCCTCGCGGGCCGTGTCCACAGTCTGTTGCGCCGCCGCCAGGGCCTGTCCCAGTACCTGCCCGCCGAACACGAAGCGGGTGCCGATGTCGCGGCTCTGGCCGCGGAACAGATTGTCTTCCAGACGTTCCGGCTGCAGCAACTCGACCAGTTCGGCGACGTGGTTGGACATGGGGTGGATCCGGGAAGAAGGTGAAGCGGCCATTATAAGCGGCGCCACCGGTTTTTAGCCTTGGCTATGGCGGACAAGCCTGCTCTCGCGCAGCACCTCGTCCCAGGGAAACAGCGGACCCGGGTCAAGCTTGCGCTGGACCTGGCGCGAGGGGTCGTCGCTGGCCGGGACTTTTTCCGTATCCAGTTCTTCGTGGCCGGCAATCTCGCACAGGTTCGGAAACCGCTCGCGCAAATGAGCCAGCAATCCACGCAATGCTTCGAGCTGCGTGGCGGGGTAGGCCTCGGTCATCTGCTGATGGCGTGAATCCCACCAGTGCGGGTAGCGGCCCAGGTTGACCAGCTCGATGCCGATCGAGTCCGGGTTGCAGCCGCGCACATGGTGGGCCGTGCGGGTACCGGGGACGTAGCGGTGGAGCGTGCCGTCGCGGTCGATGTAGTAATGACCGCTGTTGCCGGTGCCACTGGCATGCAGCACCTTCTCGGCATATTCGCGCGCGGTGGCCAGGTCGGGCAGCTCGGTGCAATGGATCACCACCCGCCTAACCTCCCCGGCGTTGCGCTCGGGTAATGCTTCGACGTAGGGCAGCGGCTGCTCGCAAATGGACAGGTTCATGACTGGAAGTCTCGCATGCGATCCGCTTGGGCCCAAACGTCGCCTGTTACCATGAGCGCTTGTCTATCGCGCTTCAACGGGAACTGCCATGCGGGGCCAGATCATACTTTCGCACGGCTCGGACTCCGGTCCGGAGGCGACCAAGGTCAGCCTGCTGGCCAGGCTCGCCGAAGCGCTGGGTTGGCGCACGCAGCGGCCCGATTACCGCGCTGACGACGCACGCGGCCTGGTTGGCTCGGTGGCGCCGCGGATCGCCCGCCTGCGCGCCACCATTGAGGCATTGGATACGCCGCCGCTGCTGGTCGGCTCCAGCATGGGCGCGTTCGTCTCAGGGCTGGTCTCGCTGGATGTGCCGGTGGCCGGCCTGCTGCTGCTGGCCACGCCCAGCGCGATTCCCGGCCATGCGCGCAAGTTCGACCTGCGTACCGAAGGACCGACGATGCTGATTCACGGCTGGCGCGACGATGTCTGCCCGCTGGCCGGCATGCAGGCCTTTGCGGCACATCGGCGCCTTCCGCTGCTGGTGCTGGACGACGATCATCGGCTCGGCTCCAGCATCGACATGATTGCCGCACAGTTGCTGCACCTGCTCGATCAGCTGGCAGATGCTGCATGAGTGCGCTCTCGTCAGGTGCGTTCTTCGCGACCTGCCCGAAGGGGCTGGAATACCTGCTGCGTGATGAACTGGCTGCGCTTGGCGCCGACGACGTGCGCGAGGCGCTGGCTGGTGCCCATTTTTCCGGCACCCTGGAAAGCGCCTATCGCGCCTGCCTGTGGTCGCGTCTGGCCAGCCGCATCCTGCTGCCGCTGGCCGAGTTCGATGCGGCCGATGACGACGCGCTGTACCGCGGCGTGCAGCAGGTCGACTGGAGCGCCCACCTGGCCGTGCACGGCACCTTCGCCGTGGATGCGGGCACCGCGCTGAGTAAACTCACGCACAGCCAGTTCGTGGGCTTGCGTGTGAAGGATGCGGTAGTCGACCAGTTCCGCCAGCGTGACGGCAATCGGCCCGGCATCGATACCGACGAACCGGACCTCCGCATCAACGTGCGCCTGCGCCGTGATCGCGCCACCGTGTCGCTGGACCTGGCCGGCACGCCGCTGCATCGGCGCGGCTGGCGCGAGCTGCAGGGCGAGGCGCCGCTGAAGGAAAACCTCGCCGCCGCGATGCTGCTGCGCGCGCGCTGGCCCGAGGTGTACGCCGCCGGCGGTGCGCTGCTCGATCCGATGTGCGGCTCCGGCACGCTGCTGATCGAGGGCGCCTTGATGGCCGCCGACGTGGCACCCGGGCTGCGCCGCGAATACTTCGGTTTCCTCGGCTGGCAGCAACACGACATCGCGCTGTGGCGGGGGCTGCTGGATGAGGCCACGCAACGTGCCGAAGCCGGCTTGCGTGGCCTGCCCAGCGTGTTCTTCGGCAGCGATGCCGATCCACGCATGGTGCAGATGGCGAAACGCAACACGCAGGCGGCTGGCGTGGCCGGCTTCTTCACCCTGGAGAAGCAGGAGGTGACTCATGCCGCGCCGCCACCGGGGGTCGACTATGGCCTGGTCATCACCAACCCGCCGTATGGCGAGCGCCTGGGCGAGCGCGCAGAAATGCCGTTGTTGTACCGCGCGCTGGGCGACACCTTGCGTGCGCGCTTCCACGGCTGGCGTGGTGCGGTGCTGGCTGGCGATGTGGCGCTGGGGCGCGCCATGCAGGTGCATGCCGACAAGCGTTATGTGCTGTACAACGGTGCGCTGGAAACCGTGCTGCTGACCTTCGACCTGAAACAGCACGAGGCGAAGCCACGCGAGCTGAAGCCATTGTCAGCCGGCGCGCAGATGCTGAAGAACCGGCTGGAAAAGAACATCAAACACCTGCGCAAGCGGCTGGCCCGCGCAGGCATCCAGTGCTGGCGTGCCTACGACCAGGACCTGCCGGAATACGCTGCGGCGATCGACGTCTATGGTGACACGCATGGCGCGGACCACCTGCATATCCAGGAATATCGCGCACCGGCCGAGGTACCGGCCGAGGTGGCGCGCCTGCGCCTGCGCGAGATCGCGCGGGTTGCCGGTGAGGTGCTCGGCGTGCCACGCGAGCGCATCGCGTTGAAGACCCGCGAGCGCGGCAAGGGTGGTTCGAAGTACGGGCAGCTCGACCAGCGCAATGAGTTCATCGAGGTCGAGGAAGGCGGGTTGAAGTTCCTGGTCAACCTCACCGACTATCTCGACACCGGCTTGTTCCTCGATCACCGACTGGTGCGTGCGAAGCTACGCGAACTGGCTGCGGGCAAGTGCTTCCTCAACCTGTTCGCCTACACCGCCACGGCCAGCGTGCACGCGGCGGCCGGCGGCGCGCTGGAAACCACCAGCGTGGATCTGTCCGCCACTTATCTCGAATGGGCGTCGCGCAATCTGGTGCTCAACGGGTTCAGCGGTTCCAGCCACCGGCTGATGCAAGTCGATGCGATGGAGTTCCTCGCGCGCGATCGCGGCCACTACGGGCTGATCTTCGTCGATCCGCCGACCTTCTCCAACTCCAAGCGCGCCGAGGATTTCGACGTGCAACGCGATCACGTGAAGCTGCTCGACGCCTGCAACGAACGGCTGACCCGCGACGGCGTGATCGTGTTCTCGAACAACTTCCGCCGCTTCAAGCTCGATCGGGCGGAGCTCGAGCAACGCTTCGAGATCGAGGACTGGACGGCGCACAGCATCCCGTTCGACTTTGCCCGCCGCACCGATATCCACAGCTGCTGGCTGCTGCGTCGGCGCCAGTCCGACCTTGCCATAAACCCGTGGGACAGCGCCCGTATCAAAAAGTGAACCCTTCAGTGCATATTAAGCCTGCCCAGTCGAATATCGGGGCTGTACACCGGAGAACAATCATGACCAAACAACGTTTGCGTGGTGCAGGCAAGTTCGCCGCGATCAGCCTCGCGCTCGCGGCCGCCGTGGCGATGCCATTGAGTGCGTCGGCGCACGGGTGGGGTGGCCATGGTGGCTACCATGGCGGTTACGGGCACTACGACGGTGGCCGTCACGGCTATTACGGCGGTCACTATCGCCATAGCGGTTACTGGGGTGGTGGCCGCTGGATCGCCGGGGCCATCGTCACTGGCGCGGTGGTGGGCCTGGTGGCCGACGCGATGCGTCCGGCGCCAGTGTATGACGATCGCCGGGTCGTCTATGGTCCGCCACCGACGGTGATATACGAGTACGACCGGCCCGTGGTGACCCGTCGGGTGGTGCGGACGCGCACCGTGATCTATGACGATCCCTACCGCACCCGTTACATCCGCGACGATGGTTACGATCACGACGACGGCGACGATTGAAAACCGCGGGTTCCATGCGTGATCCAAGCGAGCCCGGCCCTTGGCCGGGCTCGCGCGTTTGCGGGAGGGTTCGGTGCGCTGCATAGATGGCCTCGCTCACAAAATGTGAACAACCGGCACGGCATGCTTGGCAACATGTTTTTTTGCACATCCCATGGTGCGCCCATGCATCTGTCCGATACGCTGGCCGCCATGATGGTGCAGCGCGCATGACCGCACGGGAACCTGCGGTTCAGGTGGGCGTTGCCTCGCGCTTTCGCCAAGTTCGCCAGCAGACGCTGGCGCTCTGTGCCAGCCTGAGCGCCGAGGACATGCAGCTGCAGGCCATGCCTGATGCCAGCCCCACGAAATGGCATCTGGCCCACACCACCTGGTTCTTCGAGCAGTTCGTGCTGGGTCGAGACCCGACGTACCAGCCCCGCGATCGCGCCTGGAATTACCTGTTCAATTCCTACTACCAGTCGGTCGGCCCCATGCACGCACGCCCGCGTCGCGGGATGCTCTCGCGGCCCGCACTGGACGAGGTGCGAGATTACCGGCGTCGCATCGATGACGCAGTGGTCGTGCTGCTGGAGCGCGAGGATGATGCCGAGCTGGTTGCCTTGGTCGAACTGGGCCTGCAGCACGAGCAGCAGCATCAGGAATTGTTGCTGACCGACATCAAGTACGCGTTCTGGTGCAACCCGCTGAAGCCGGCCTATCGTGCCCCGATCGCCTTGCCGGCGCAGTCGAAAATCGTGCCGCTGCGTTTCGTCGACGGTGGCGAAGGCATCGCGGAGATCGGTCATCGTGGCGAGGGTTTCGCGTTCGACAACGAGACCCCGCGCCATCGCGTGCTGCTGCATCCGCACGCGCTGGCGAATCGCCTGGTGAGCAACGCGGAATACCTGGCTTTCGTACAAGAAGGCGGTTATCGCGAACCTGGCCTGTGGCTGTCCGATGGCTGGGCAACCGTACAGCGCGAGGGCTGGCAGCATCCGATCTACTGGCAGGACGACCTGGCCCGCGAGTTCACCCTGGCCGGCGTGCGCGGGCTCGACCCCAGCGAACCGGTGTGCCATCTCAGCTACTACGAGGCCGACGCGTTTGCCCGCTGGGCCGGCGCACGCCTGCCAACCGAGGCCGAATGGGAGTCGGCGGCGCACGGCGTGGCCGTTGGCGGCAACCTGCAGGACGACGGGCGCTACCAGCCACAGGCGGCGAGTGCCGGCGACGGCTTGTTGCAGTTGTACGGCGACGCGTGGGAATGGACCGCCTCGCCGTACGTGAGTTATCCGGGCTTCCACCCGCTGCCCGGTGCGCTGGGCGAGTACAACGGCAAGTTCATGTGCGGCCAACAGGTGTTGCGTGGTGGCTCCTGCGTCACCCCGCGCGATCATTTGCGCGCCAGTTACCGTAACTTTTTTCCACCTCATGCCCGCTGGCAATTCGCCGGGCTGCGACTGGGACAGGATCGATGAGTAGTGTACAAGCCTGCAGTGCCAGCGACGACGAGCGTCGCCCGCCTGCCCATGACCTTCTTGAGGTGGCCCAGCGCGGGCTGGCGCGGGAACCGAAACGGCTGCCTTCGTGGCTGTTCTACGATCAGCGTGGTTCGGCGCTGTTCGAGCAGATCTGTGAGCAGCCGGAGTACTACCTGACACGCTGCGAGCTCAGCCTGATGGAACAGCACGCCGGCAGCATCGCCGATACCCTCGGCAGCGACGTGCGCCTGGTCGAGTACGGCAGCGGCAGCGGCGTGAAGACTCGCATCTTGCTGCGTCATCTGCACCAGCCGGTGAGCTATGTGCCGGTGGAAATCTCGCCCGAGCCCTTGCACCGGAGTGTGCAGCGGTTGGCGCATGAATTTCCCGGTTTGCCGCTGCAGCCGCTATGCGCGGATTTCAGCAAGCCGTTGCGCCTGCCGATTCCGCCACGCGCGCCGCGGCACACGGTGGTGTATTTTCCCGGTTCCACCATCGGCAATTTCGAAGCCCATGATGCGGCAGCGCTGTTGCGCAAGATGCGCAACGAGATGGGCGATGTCGGTGGCATCCTGATCGGTGTGGACCTCAAGAAGGATCCGGCGCGGATCGAGGCCGCGTACAACGACGCCGCCGGGGTCACGGCCGAGTTCACGCTCAACATGCTGGCGCGGCTGAACCGCGAGATCGGTAGCGATTTCGAACTCACGGCATTTGCCCATCGCGCGCGCTACAACCCCATGGCCGGGCGCATCGAGACGCATATCGTCAGTCGTTGCGAGCAGCAGGTGAAGATCGGGCGCAACAAGGCCCTCTTCCGTACCGACGAAGCGATCCAGGTCGAGTACAGCTGCAAGTATTCGCTGGCCGATTTCGCCGCGCTGGCGGAGAAGGCAGGGCTGGCGGTGCTGCGGGTGTGGACCGACCCGCAGCAGATGTTCAGCGTGCAATACCTGGCGCGCGCCAGCGTCGATCCGCACTGAGGGTGAAAGGGGCGGGTCCGGGCCAGCGTCGGTCAGCCACGCGCCAGCGCGCCCTGGATGAACTGCTCCAGTTGCGCGGCATTCAAGGCGCCGGACTGGCGTGCGATTTCGCGCCCTTGCTTGAACATGGCCAGGGTGGGAATGCTGCGAATGTTGAATCGTGCAGCCAGTTGCTGTTGCGCTTCGGTGTCGAGCTTGGCCAGCCTCAACTGTGGCTCGAAGCGACTGGCTGCGTGCGCAAACACGGGGGCGAAACCGACGCAGGGGCCGCACCAGGGCGCCCAGAAATCCACCAGCACTGGCAGGTCACCCCGGCCGGCGATGGCGTCGAAATTGGCGGCGGTCAGTTCCACCGGATGTCCGGTGAACAGCGCCTGGCGGCAGCGGCCGCAGATCGGTTTTTCCGCTACGCGATCGGCGGGCACGCGATTGAGGGTGTCGCAATGCGGGCAGGGAATCGCCAGCGGTGTATTCATTGCAAACTCCGGAAGCAGGGGGCGCTTGGCGCCATGACCTGCAGATGGCGGCGACGGACGCCGAATCCAAGGCGCGCGATTGGCACGCTTGCCCATTTCCAGCAGCGCGTGACCTGACGACCTCCGTGGGATTGGAGTTGAAATCAGCCGAAGGTGAAGGCATACGCCCGCACGCCCGGGTCGAGGAAGGTGATCTCGAACAGTCGCTCGCCGGTGCCGTTGGCCTGGCGCACCAGCTGGTACAGGCGCTGGCTGTCGATCGTGCCGTTGCCATCGACATCGGTATCCATGCCGTGGTCGGCGCCGGGCGGCTTGCCATCGATGCTGACGCGAAAGCGCACCGGCTTGCCGTCGGTGCCGGGGCCAAGCACCAGGTGCAGGTCGCGGCCGCGGAAACGGTAGGTGATGCTGCCGCCGGCACGGTCGAGTTCGGCGTACTCATCGTGCACGCTCCAGCGGCCGTCGAGTGCCCACTGGTTGGTGCCCAATGCCTTCGGCGCGTGGTAATTCCCGGCGTCGTCGCGGGAGACCCTGCCGCCCACAAAGTTCATCGCGCGGGCATAGCCGACATAGGTCTCCGGCGAGCGGGTGGAGTCGCTGGAAGGTGCGGCCTCGACATCACGGTGATCGTCGTTGACGTAGCCACTGGGAAGATTGTGGTTGCCGGCATCGGTCAGCAACTGACGGATCACGTCCTCGCTTTCGTGGTAGTTGCCCTCGCCGAAGTGGTGGTTGCGGATCCGGCCCCGCGCATCGATGAAGTAGTGCGCCGGCCAGTATTCGTTGTGAAAGCCCCTCCAGATGGCGTAGCCGTTGTCCAGCGCTACCGGATAGTCGACGCCCAGTTCCTTCACGGCCGTGGCCACGTTGTGCGGATTCTTCTCGAACGCGAACTCCGGCGAGTGCACACCGATGATCACCAGGCCGTGGCTCTTGTATTTGTCATACCAGCCGCGCACATAGGGCAGGGTGCGGATGCAGTTGATGCAGGAATACGTCCAGAAGTCGACCAGCACCACCTTGCCGCGCAGCGACTCGACGCTCAGCGGCTTGCTGTTGAGCCAGCCGGTGGCGCCGGCCAGCGAGGGGAACTCACCTTCCACCGGCAGCGGATCGCCGACGCGCAGTGGTGGCCGTGGTGCCGGTGCGGGGCGTACCGCGCCGATCAGTTTCTGTTCGATACCGCTGGTGCTGGCCAGCGAGATGCGGGTCAGCAGGCCCGTGTCTAGCCCCAGCGCGATGGCAGCTACGCCACACAGCACCAGCACGCCGAGTGTGCGGCGCACCCATTCCCCGGCGCCGAGCGAGCGCTTCATTAGTTCGAACAGCTTGCCGCCGATGAGCAGCGCAACGGCCAGCGAAGTGGCCGCACCGACAGCATAAGAGAGCAGCAACAAGGTGGTCTGCACACTGGCGCCGTTCAGCGCCGCGCCGGTCAGCAGCAGGCCGAGGATCGGCCCGGCGCAGGGCGCCCACAGCAGACCGGTGGCAACTCCGAGGCCCACGGCGCCGCAGATCGAATCGCCTTTGCTGGCGGAGCGGTTCGACAGGCGGTTGCCCAGCGCCACGAACGGACGACTGATCCAGTCGGCCAGATGGGTCGACAGCAGGGTCAGGCCGAGCACGGCCAGCACCACCATCGCCACGTAACGGCCATACTGGTTTGCGTGCACCGCCCAGCCGCCGCCCACGGCGGCCAGCGTAGCCACGGCGGCAAAGGTGATCGCCATGCCCAGCAGCAGCGGTAGGCCGTTGCGCATGAACGGCTTGTCCGAGCGCGCGAACACGAACGGCAGCACCGGCAGGATGCAGGGGCTGAGGATGGTCAGGAGGCCACCCAGATAGGCGAGGATCAACACGAGCATGCCGGAAGCGGATGGAACGGGTCAGTCGCGAAAGTTGTCAAACTGTAGCGGGAGCTCCACATCGGCCTTGCGCAGCAGCGCCATCGCTTCCTGCAGGTCGTCGCGCTTCTTGCCGCTGACGCGCAGCTTGTCGCCGTTGATCTGCGCCTCGACCTTGAGCTTGGCCGACTTCAACGCGGCCACCAGCTTCTTCGCCACCGGCTGCTCGATGCCCTGCTTGACGGTGATTTTCTGGCGTGAGCCGCCCAGGTTGGTTTCCGGGTCGCCCGCCTCCAGCGCGCGGATGTCGATCTTGCGCGCCACCAGGCGCCCCCGCAGGATCTCGAGCATCTGCTGCAGCTGGAACTCGCTGGGCGCAGTCTGGGTGATCACGAAATCGTCCAGCGCGTAGGAGGCATCCTGGCCCTTGAAGTCGAAACGATTCGACAGCTCGCGGTTGGCCTGGTCGACGGCATTGGTCAGCTCGTGCTTGTCGACTTCGGAGATCACGTCAAAGGAAGGCATGGCAGTACTCGTGCAACGCGGCAGACCAGTGTAAGCGATGCGGGCCTGGCTGATGGATAATGCCGCGTGGCAACATGCAGCGAGGCGCGCCGGGCGATGCTCGAATGAAGGTGGATGTCCTGATCGTCGGCGCCGGTGCCGCGGGCCTGATGTGTGCGATCAGCGCCGGCCAGCGGGGCCGCCGCGTGCTGGTGGTGGATCACGCCAACAAGGTCGGCAAGAAGATCCTGATGTCCGGCGGCGGGCGCTGCAATTTCACCAACCTCGGCGTTACGCCTGCGCAGTACCTGTCGGCCAACCCGCACTTCGCCAAATCCGCGCTGGCACGCTATACGCCGTGGGACTTCATTGCGCTGGTCGAGAAACACCGCATCGCCTACCACGAGAAGGAGCTGGGCCAGCTGTTCTGCGACGACTCCTCCAGACAGGTCGTGCGCATGTTGCTGGACGAATGCATCGCTGCCGGCGTCAGCGTGGAAGCGAACTGCGGCGTGCAGTCCGTACGCAAGACCCTGGAAGGATTCAGCGTCCATACCGCGCGCGGCGAGGTACATGCACAGTCGCTGGTGGTGGCCAGTGGCGGCCTGTCGATTCCCAGCATGGGAGCCACCGGTTTTGGTTATGCACTGGCGCGCCAGTTCGGCCACGCCGTGCTGCCGACGCGGGCGGGCCTGGTGCCGTTGACGCTCAGCGGCAAGCACCAGCAGCACTACCGGGACCTCGCCGGTGTGGCGTTGCCCACAGCAGAAGCCAGCGTCGGCAGGCAGGGCTTTCGTGCCGGTCTGCTGTTCACCCATCGCGGTCTCAGCGGACCGGCCATCCTGCAGATCTCCTCCTACTGGCAGCCCGGTGACGACTTGCGCCTCGACCTGCTGCCCGACCAGGACGTGGGCGGATGGCTGCTCGCACAACGTCTGGCGCGTCCCCCGGCCGAACTGAAGAGCGTGCTCGGCGAAGTCTTGCCGAAGCGGCTTGTCCAGCGTTTGTGCGAGCAACGCTTCGACAGTCGCCCGATGCGCCAGTATCGCGAGGCCGAACTCAGCGGGATCGGCGAGGAACTTCACGCCTGGCCGATCACTGCCAGCGGTACCGAGGGCTATCGCACCGCTGAGGTCACCCTGGGCGGCGTCGACACCGACGAGTTGTCCTCCAGCACGATGCAGTCGAAACTCGTGCCCGGCCTGTACTTCATCGGCGAGGTGGTCGACGTCAGCGGCTGGCTCGGTGGTTACAACTTCCAGTGGGCCTGGGCGTCGGGGTGGGCGGCGGGCGAGGTGGCATAGGATGTGGGGGAGCCCGGTTTTTGCAATCCGCCTGCGTACGCGGCAAGGCCATGAGCCGTTCACCTCGCGTCATTGTCGCGCGGCTGACGGTGCCGCTGATCGCCTGGCCAAGTGCCTTGACGCGTTGCCGAAGCTGCGCTGACCGGCAGACAACGCGGCCGGCGGGGCGAGATGCTTCAAAGCGGCGGTTGCAATCGCGCCGGCGTGGCTGGCGGGCGCGGCCCCACCTGCGCCGAAGTTGCCCAGTGAAGATGGTGCGGGTCGAAGTCGTGCTCGAGCAGTGGCTTGATGATACGGAAATACGGCGATATATCGAAATCACGTGGCGTGAACAGCTTGGAGCTGCGGATATGCAGGATCTCCCTGCGCGCGGCCTGCGTGCCGCGCAATTTGCGGTAGCCGGGATCGAGTATCGGCAGGATCGGATAGCACACGCTCTGGAATGCGGCGGCGATCAATGACGAACAGATCGCCTGGGTCGGTTCACCGCTGCCCAGCGCCAGCAGGCGCCGGCGCCAGCGCCCGGGTACCGGCGGCGCAGGCACCAGATAACGCATGAGGTCGATCACGTTGCGCATGTCGTAGCGCTGGCCAAGTCGACGCGAGGCGTGTTCAATCACGCGCGCGATGTCGCCAGCGTCGAGGCCAACCGGGCGACAGATCCGCGTGTGCGCCCCGCGATACACTTCCAGTGGCACGGCCCGCACGCCGTCGAGTACGTCGGCCTCGATCAGCACGTGGGCGCCGAGCTTGGGATACTGATCGCGCAAAGCATTACCCACGAACAATGCCGCGTGTGACCAGCTCGACTGGGTGATGTATTTGATCGCGCTGCTGATGCGGCTGCTGCCATCGACCAGCAGCACGTCGCCGGGCCGCAGTGATGCCTCCAGCAGGGCGAAGCCCGAGGTGCCGAAGTGCCTGGCGCCGGCGCGAGGTTGCGAGAGGTAGCGCGCCAACGCGCGGCCAAACCAACGCAGCGGATGGAACATCGTCGTACGCTCCTGGCGGTCAAGGGCAGGACGAGCTTAAGCCGTGGACGCGTCGATGTCAGCGTATCGGCGACGATGCACGTGTTTCACTGGCGCGGCGGATTTTCTCGAGGTGATGACCAATACCTTGGTTTGCGGCGCCCGCTTGCCAGGGCTACGCCAAGCTGATCGCCGAGCAGCGCTTCAAGCCGGCCGGCTTCCCGCTGCCGCTGAGATTCAAGGATGGGGGCCTGGCGCAGGCGGCCGCCGAGGCGCAGCGCGTGCCGTTGCCGTTTGCCGGCATACGCGCCGCGCAGGGCGCTGGTCGACAAGTCTGGTTCGACGCGCCAAGATGCCCACCTTTGCCTGACTGCTGCGGAACCATCCATGCCAATCACCCTGGCCATCATCGCCATTACCGCGATCGTCTCGTTCCTGGCGTTCAAAAACAGTCGGTTGATGAACGACCTGATCCTGTGGCCACCGGCGATCACCCGCCAGCGCGAGTACCACCGGTTGGTGACTTACGGCGTGGTGCACGCTGATTTCGGCCACCTGTTGTTCAACATGTTCACCTTGTTTTTCTTCGGCCGCGCGATGGAGCCGTTCTTCACCGGTATGCTCGGTGTGCTGGGCTTTGCGTTGTTCTACATCGGTGGCCTGGTGATCTCGATCCTGCCGACCTACCTGAAGAACCGCAACAACCCGAACTACCATAGCCTGGGTGCATCCGGTGCGGTATCGGCCGTGCTTTTTGCTTACATTCTGATTGCGCCATGGCAGCAGATCATCGTGCTGGTGATACCCATGCCGGCGATCGTCTACGCCGTGCTGTACACGGCCTATTCGATCTACATGGATCGGCGTGGACAGGGCAATATCAATCACAGCGCCCATCTGTGGGGAGCTGCCTACGGCGTGTTGTTCACTATCCTGGTCAATCATCGGGTGCTGCCGCATTTCATCGACGCATTGATGCACCCGGGTTTCTGATCTGCCGCGGCAATCTGTCGGGCAAGCTGCCGGTTCGCATGCAGGTGGATGAACGATTCGCGCAGTGCGTAATGCCACGTGTCGCCGAGGCGTGCATACTGGGGTCGGTTTCCACCGGTCACCGCAGGAGAACGAACGCATGGCTATGACACGCAAGTCGGCAGCGAAGAAATCCGCGGCAAAGAAAGCACCCGCCAAGAAGGAAGCTCCGAAGAGGAAGGCAGCCACCAGCACGGCATCCACCAGCAGCGCAGGCAAGTCGGCGCCGCGCAAGGCAGCGGTGAAAAAGTCGGCTGCCAAAGAGCCGATGGTGAAGAAAGTGGCATCACGCAAGGTCGCCACGAAAAAGACCGCGGCAAGTTCCGTCGCGAAGAAACCAGCACCGCGCAAGCAGGTGGCGCGGCAAGACGCACCGGTGCGGCACATCAGTCCGGAAGAGGCGGTAGTCCACATCCAGGCATTGCTCGACGCTAAGCACGAACGCGATCAGCGTGGGCCGGGCTGGCCGGGTGCCAACCTGCCGCACTGCGCGCCAGATGCCACGGATTTGCATCCGCCGGCATCCGGGTCGGGTGGCGGTGATGACCGCCTGCCGGCAGCCCAGCGCAACGAGCAGAGCAAGCGCAAGGACTGATCGCGACGGCTCGTGCGCCGCGTTGTTCTCTGCGCAGGCCGGAGTGCACGCACCGCACGGCCAGGCGACGTGCGCTCAGGGTGGGTTCAAGCGTTCGGGTCCACGGTAGGGTTGTCGTTCGCCGCGGAGGTGAATCATGAAATATCGTCTGGCCTGCGGTCTTGTCCTAGTTGTTGCAGCCACCGCCTTGGCGGGTTGTTATTACGATCCGGGCTACAGCTATGTGCGTGGCTCGGGATACGGCGGCGATGCCTACTATGGCAGCGGCAGCACTTACTACGCTGCGCCAAGCTATTACGACGGCTATTACCCCGGCTACTACGGTGGCTATTACGGGTGCTGCTATGCGCCCGGGGTGAGCATCGGCATCAGCAGCGGCTGGTATGGTGGCAACCGCTATCGGGGCTATCGGGATTATGATCATCGCGGCTACCACGGGCGCGATGACCATGGTCATTCCGGTTACCGGGGTCGCGATGACTGGCACGGTTCGGCGGGTCACGGCGGTGCGGGTCCCGGTGGGCACGAATCGGACGGCCATCACGATCATCGTCATCACTGAGCACGCCGGCGGACTCGATAGTTCGGGCACAATCGCGACATGTTCGGGTTCCGGTCGTCGCACGTCTCCCTGGCTCTGCCCCGGCTCATCGCCTTCGCGGCGATGAGCCTCCTGCTGTCGGCTTGCAGCAGCGTTCGCTATTACGCCCAGGCCGTGCATGGGCAGGGCGAGCTGATTGTCCATCGCCGTCCCATCGACAAGCTGCTGCACGATCCACACACCGATCCAGAGCTTGCCGCGCGCCTGCGGCTGGCGTTGCAGGCGCGCCGGTTTGCCTCGCGGCAACTTGGTTTGCCGGACAACCGCAGCTATACCGGCTACGTGCAGCTGGATCGTTCCTACGTGGTGTGGAACGTGTTCGCCGCGCCGCGCTACTCGGTGCAGGCCGTGCCACAGTGCTTTCCGATCGCCGGCTGCGTGGCCTATCGCGGCTGGTTCAGTGAGGCGGATGCGAAGGCCGATGCGGCACGACTGCACGCGCGCGGCGACGACGTGTGGGTCGGCGGCGTGCCGGCGTATTCGACACTCGGATGGTTCGCCGATCCGATTCTTTCCAGCATGCTGCGCTGGGACGACGATGAGCTGGCTGGCACGATTTTCCACGAACTGGCGCACCAGCTGATCTACGTCAAGAGCGACACCGCATTCAACGAATCCTTTGCCACCTTCGTGCAGGCGCAGGGTTTGCGTGCCTGGCGTGCCTCGCGTGGTCTGCCGCCGCAGGGGGATCAGCGGCAGGCGCTGGGTGATGGCTTCACCCACTTGGTGCTGGATCTGCGCGAGCGTCTGAAAACCTTGTATGCCAGCAGGGTCGACGAGGTGGCGATGGCGGCCGGCAAGCGGCGCGAGATCGACGATTTCCGCAAGCGCTACGAACACTGGCACCGGCGACACTGGCCCGACGACCACCGCTACGACCCATGGGTGGCGCAGCCGATCAACAATGCGCGGCTGCTGCCGTTCGGCCTGTACGACCAGTGGACGCCCGCGTTTGGCGTGCTGTTCCAGCGTGCGCAACGCAGCTGGCCGGTGTTCTACGCCAAGGTGCGCAAGCTGGCGCGGGAGCCGCAGGCGCAGCGCGACGACGAGCTGCAGATGCTGTCGCGCTCTGCCAAGGATGCCCGGCTTTAGGGCTGGATCACTGGCGTGATCTTGGGTCCGGCCCCGTGCCACAGATAGGCCAACAAGGCCTCGCTGCCGCGCTGGCAGTCGCCGACCGGGTCGGGCGAGCTTGCCTGTCGCCAGGCTGAACAGGATCCATCATGCACGTTGAACTCCCGCGAGCGCGCACACACTAAACAGGTGTATCGCCGCGATGGCGACAGGAAGTAGTGCAAGACAACGCGCTGCTGAGGGGCCGGCCTTACCTCCCCTGGAGGCCGCCTGACAAACCCCACCGGTCCTCCCCTGGCCGGTGGGGTTTTTTTTGTCACGCCCCATCTCCACCCAGAGTATGCCGCGTCGCGTGGATAATAGACGCGCAGGCACTCCTTCTTCCCTTGGGCTACTGATGATCATTGTCTCGCTGCTTGATACTGACCTATACAAGTTCTCGATGATGCAGGTGGTGCTGCACCAGTATCCGGCAGCCCAGGTCGAGTACCGCTTCAAATGCCGCACTCCGGACATCGATCTGGTGCCGTGCATCGACGAAATTCGTGTCGAGTTGGCCGCGCTATGCCGGCTGCGCTTTCGTGCGGATGAGCTTGACTACCTGCGCGGCTGGCGTTTCGTCACGAGCGACTTCGTCGACTTCCTGGGGCTGTTCCAGCTCAATGAAAAATACGTTCAGATCACGCCCTCGCCCGAGGTGCCGGGCGAGATCGAGATCCGCATCCGCGGGCCGTGGCTGCACACGATCATGTTCGAGGTGCCGCTGCTGGCGATCGTCAACGAAGTGTATTTTCGGCGCACCACGGCGGGGCTGGACCTGGCCGAGGGACGTCGGCGCCTGCACGGAAAGATCGCGCTGCTGCGCGACACGCCGGACTATGCCGACTGCCGGATCGCCGACTACGGCACCCGCCGGCGCTATTCGCGGCCCTGGCATGAGGAGGTGGTCACCGCCTTGCGCGATGGGCTGGGTGCGCAGCTGGCGGGCACCAGCAATGTCTGGCTCGCACGCAAGCTCGGCCTGACGCCACTGGGTACGCTGGCACACGAGTATCTGCAGGCGCACCAGGCGCTGGGACCGCGCCTGCGCGATTCGCAGGTGGCGGGACTGGAGGCCTGGGCGCGCGAGTACCGCGGCGACCTCGGCATTGCGTTGTCGGACGTATACGGGCTCAACGCCTTCCTGCGCGACTTCGACATGTATTTCTGCAAATTGTTCGACGGCACCCGCCACGATTCCGGCGATCCGTTCGAATGGGGCGAGAAGGTGCTGGCGCATTACCAGGCGAACCGCGTCGATCCGCGCAACAAGGTGCTGGTGTTCAGCGATGGCTTGGACATCCCGCGGGTGATGCAGCTGTACGCCCATTTCAGGGGACGCTGCTTGCTGGCCTTCGGTGTGGGCACTAACCTCACCAATGACGTCGGCCCCCTGCCACTCAACATCGTGATCAAGATGATCCGCTGCAACGGCCAGCCGGTGGCCAAGCTGAGCGACTCGCCGGGCAAGAACATGTGTGAGGACGCGGCCTACGTGGCGTACCTGCGCCAGGTGTTCGAGATTCCCGACGCGCAGGGTTGAACGTCCACGGCTCCTCTTAGGGCGTGCCGTCGAAGTCGTTTTCGCCGTGGCCGGCAGCGGCGTTGTCGGCAGGCGTCGCCGGCGTATCGTCGTCGGCACCCATGCCACGGCTAAATACGCCGGCCAGCAGCAGCAGCGAGAGGATTGCGGCAATCACCTGGAGCAAGGCACGATTCCGGGCATGGAAGATGGGCCTTGAAATTAGCCGTCCATACGACCGTGAACAAAGGAACAGGATGCATATGGATATGCAAGGTGGTGGTGAGCTCGGGCAAAACCGGCGCGGATAGCGTAGGCTGCCTGATTAACCTCTGCCATCGGACCACTGCCATGACCTGCGTCTACGATTTCACCGTGAACGACATTGATGGCAAACCGCGCTCGCTGGCCGAGTGGCGTGGCAAGACCTTGCTGATCGTCAATGTCGCCTCGAAGTGCGGCTTCACCCCGCAGTACAAGGGTTTGGAGACGCTGTGGCAGGACCAGCGCGACAAGGGGCTGGTTGTGTTGGGTTTTCCATGCGACCAGTTCGGCCACCAGGAGCCGGGCGACGAGGCCGAAATCAAGAACTTCTGCAGCAGCCAGTACGACGTGACCTTCCCGCTGTTCACCAAGATCGCGGTAAACGGCGATCACGCCGATCCGCTGTACAAGTGGCTCAAGAGCGAAGGCAAGGGCATCATTGGCAGCGAGGCGATCAAGTGGAACTTCACCAAGTTCCTGGTCGATGCCGCCGGCCAGGTGGTGAAACGTTATGCTTCCACCGACACGCCGCAGAAGATTGCCGCGGATACGCTGCTCAGGCTGGGTGGCTGATCGTCTGCACGTCGCCTGGGGTCATTCAGGCCGGTACTCGATCGATCAATCAGTGCCGCGGTCGTCGGCCAGCAGCACGGCGATCGCGTCCAGGCTGCCTGCCGGGCGGGATCAGCCATGGCCAGGCGGAAATGCGCAGGTGGCGATTGTGCCGGCATGTTGCCGAACAGGTACAAGGTGTCGCCGCCAGGCACCCGGTACAGGTTGATGCCGCGGGCGTGCAACTGGGACGCCAGTTGTTCTGCCCAGTCGCTGCTGCCGGCCGTGCCCAGGGTCGGGTCACCCATGCCATACAGGATCAGATGGCCGTCCAGGCGGCCATGGCGTATCGCGCCACGGGACAACAGGCGGGTGGGAAAGCGGTAGTCCGGCCCCAGCGTGGCGAGACTGACGGCGGCGGTGAACAGTTTCGCGGTGGAGCCGGGTTGACCGAGTCGATCGGCACGGTGCGCATACAGTGTGCGTCCGCTGTCCAGCGAGACCACTGCGATGCCCCAACTGGCGTGCGCAAAGCGCGGCTGTTCGATCAGCGCATCGATCCGCGCAGCGAGCCCGCTTCGGGGGTGCGTCGTTGCGATCGACGTGACGGCAACAGACGTCGTATCCAGCCAAAGTCCGACGGGCTCATAGAGTATCGCCAATCACGCTCGTCCGTGCAGGGCGCGATACGCTGTTCTGATAGTCTTGCAGCCTCGTGCCGGCGCTGCCGGCGGACCCGAACCCTCCCAAAGAGACCCCATGATGCAGATTGCCCAAAACGCCGTTGCCGCCTTCCATTACACGCTGACTGACGACCAGAACGAAGTCATCGACAGCTCCGCAGGCCGTGATCCGCTGACTTACCTGCACGGCAGCGGCCAGATCGTGCCGGGCCTGGAGAAGCAGATGGAAGGTCGTTCGGCGGGCGAGAAGTTCAGCGTCGACGTGGTTCCCGCAGAGGGCTACGGCGTGCACCATCCCGAGTTGATGCAGGAGGTGCCGCGCACAGCGTTCCAGGGCGTCGAGGACATCCAGCCCGGCATGCAGTTCCAGAGTCGCGGCCCGCAGGGCGAGATCAACGTCAGCGTGACCAGGGTCGAGAACGACAAGGTCTTCATCGACGGCAATCACCCGCTGGCCGGCAAGACCCTGCATTTCGATATCGAGGTGACCGCTGTGCGCGAGGCCAGCGCGGAAGAGCTGGCGCATGGGCATGTGCATGGCGCCGGTGGGCATCACCACTGAGCATCCATGCGTATGGATAATCCATGCAGGCCCGGTGGTGGCGAATCGCCGGGCCTGTTTCATTGACGGTACTCAATACCAGTCGAGCAGCGACACGCCCAGGCCCAGGTAGGTGGCGTTGTGGTTGTAGTCGATCAGGCTTTCGCCGTAGCCCTTGAACACTTCCGCATAGCCGCGCAGGTTGCCGGCGATCGGGAAACTCCAACTGAACCGGGCCGAGCCGTGTTGCTGGCTGCCGCCGCGGAACGAGTCGCGCAGGGCCAGACCGAACTCCTGTCCGTGCCATTCATGCACGACCTGCACTTCGCCGCGGCCCATGTAGTTGCTGATGTCGGGGTTGTCATCGGTGCTTCTGGACTCGGGTATGCGCCACCACGGTCGCAGCATCACTGTCCAGCCGTCGCGCTCGAAGCCGACATTCGCGATGATCCGGTTCCAGCCGCGTGACAGCGGGTTGCCGCGTCCGTTGGATTGGTGGTCCAGGCCGATGCCCAGCAGCCGGCCATCCCAGCCCAGCACGTGATAGTTGGTGTTGAAGACCAGCATCGCCTCGGGTTCGTAGTCGGTCTCGCGGAACGGGCGCGACTGTTTCGTGTTGTAGACCTGCCAACGCGAGGATTGCGTGTAACCCACCCACACGTCGCCGGCGTCGCCAAACACACCCTGCCAGACCTTGCTCTTGAGGCTGAGCTGGAACTTGGCCTCGATATTCTCCAGCCCTTCATCCGCGGACGCGGTATTGTCGGGATTGGGACTGCGTGCCCGGTTGTTCTGGTTGCTGCTGGCGAAGATCGGCAGCACGTAGACGGGCTTGTAGCCGCGGACATTGAAGGTGCCGAGCTTGCTTTCCGGTGACAGCTCCCAGCGACTGTCCAGCAGCGACAGCGGAGTGGCCACCTCGCTGTTGCCCGGGGTACTGATTGCCGGCGTGCCCTCGTGCTCATGGCCGAACACCCCTGCGCTCGGCACGGCTGCCTGCCGTTTCTGCGCGGCAGGAAGGTTCACGCGTCCCGTGGCGTGGTCGTAACAGGCCAGTCGTTGCGCGTCGTTTTCGATCGCGGTGCAACCCCGGATATCGGTAGGGTTGGGGTTCTGGGCGCGTGCCGTCGTGGCAATCACGCACCATGCCAGTGCCGCACAGGCGGCGACGAGGTGAAATCTCATGGATACATCCGGTTCCGGGGTAGGCCACTCACCGGATACAGCAGGTTCGGTTCGGGCATGGCGGCGAGATTGTCCAAGACCGTGAAGACAAGTTTTACGCGAATCCTTCGCGCCACACCAGACGGGTCATGCCGTAGCTGGCGTGGCCCGTCGCCCACAATGCCGGTTACTTCATCTGCTTCACCCAGCGTTGGTACTCGGACTTGCTGATCTTGCCATCCTTGTTGCGGTCGGCATTGAGGAAGTCATTGGCCAGCGGGGGGTAGGAGACGGCCTGCTCGGTGGTGATGCCCTTGCCGCCAGCTGCCAGCTGCTTGAAGTCCGGAGCCGGTGCGATCGTCGGTGCCGGCGCCGGCACGCTGTTGATGACGACCTCGCCTTGCGGTGTCTGGTAGGTGACAGAGCTGGTGGGAGAACCGGCCAGCGCCGACGATTCCGCCGGAGCCGGGGCATCCTGCGCGGTCGCGGAGCCTCCGAACAACAGGGCGCTGGCCACCAGGCCAGAGAACAGGGGAGTGCGTAGTTTCATGATCATTACTCCATGCCAGAATGTGGGGGCAGAATGCGTACCCGACTTGCCGGAAGCCCGAAGCGGCTTTATCGCGTCGCGTCCAGGCCGATTGCCCAACTCAACTCCGCGCAGGCTAGCAACTGTTGTGTATAGGCCAGCTCAAGATGAAAGTCATGAATCCGTGAAGGCGCCATGTCGTTGAGCGGGGCTTCAGCTGCGCAGCCGTCGTTGAGTCTGCATCCGTACCCCGCCGCCGACGCCGGCGAAGCTGTTGCGCGCCGAACTACGCCAGCTCGATTGACAAGCGCCTAAGAGCCTGTCGGACTTTGGTTGGCCGGCCTGCGAATCCGCCTGTGCGGTCCATATTTCCGCCGATTCTTGGCCCATGGAACCACCATGGGCCGGCGAACCGTCGAAAATCTGTCCTCGCACAGCCGAATTCTCGCCTCGACCACCAAAGTCCGACAGACTCCTAGGGCGAGCTGGTTTCGGGGGCCGGGTTTGCCGCGCACGACTTTCCATGCAGGGCTTCGCGCAGGCTGCGTGCCAGCGAGTTGCAGCGCTCGGCCAGTTGCGGGCGGATGTCCGGGTCTTGCGAATCGCGCAGCAGATTGGTGCGCATCGCCTCGTAGCGCGATTGCAACTGATCCGGCACGAAGATCCCGGCGGCTCGGTGGCAGGCCAGGTAGCTGGAAAGGTAGTCGTCGCAGGCCGCGATGCCGGTGCTGTCCGGCAGCGCTGCGTGGCTGGCTGTGCGGCCGTTGGTGGCCGTGCGAGGATGACTCGTGCTACCTGATGCGGACGTGGACCTGGGGGGCGGAGGGGTCGCAGGAGTCTGCGCTCGGGTGGTCGGATGTTCGGCGCAACCGGCGAGCAACAGGCCGGCAATCATCATCGCAGCCAGGGCCGCGCGGGGCGATGTAGACATGAGCAATCTCCTGTAAAGATCGGATAAACCGGCAGCACGCTGGCTGGCGGCGGTTGGATGGCGCGCCGCCACAAAATGCGGGCATGCCGACACTAGACAGGATACGAGGTAAAGAAAATCTGAATTTGTCGAGCTCTTGCGCATTGCGGCCGGTTTGGCGCCGCTCCGGAGGTTCCGGCAATCCAGCCCTGATGGGGGTTGCGGGCCCAAATGTGGTGCGGAATGGTCTGTTCCGGAGGCTGCGCAACGCTGATTCCGGCTCCTGGTTTTCCCGGCTTTGATAATCATTGCAAGAAATGTCTTGACAAATCACTTTTCCCTGAAAAATCCGTTATGCTTGGGTTGCTGCGTCTGCTCGGCAACGTGTGTGCCCACTGGGGATTTACTGAATCCATCCGTTGCACCCGACCTTGGCATGCTCAGTAAACCGTCGGCCCGCTGGGGCCGGTTTGTCTATAGAGTCTGGATTGGATCGGAGTGTGAGTCATGTCGGATCGTGAAACAGGTACAGTCAAGTGGTTCAACGACGCCAAGGGCTTCGGCTTCATCAGCCGCGAAAGCGGCCCCGACGTCTTCGTGCATTTTCGCGCCATCACTGGTTCGGGCTTCAAGAGCCTGCAGGAAGGGCAGAAAGTGAGCTTCAAGGTGGTCGACGGTCAAAAGGGCCTTCAGGCCGAAGACGTCACGCCTGTTTGATTCCGCCTGCCCGGGGTCTGACAAGGGTCGGCATTTGCCGGCCCTTTTTAGCGGTGGTCGCAGTCATTGGTTAGGTTGTACGGGTGCCTGATCCTACTGCGCTCTTCGTATCCACCCCGGCTGCATCACTGGGCTGGCTGCTCGGCAAACTGGGGCCTGCCGACCAAACGCTGGAAGTGCTGGCGCCGCAGGACCTGGCAGGCGAGCCGGCAAACCATTTCAGTTGGATGAAAACGCCCCGCACCGATTGCCGCGCGCATCCGGAGCGCTTTCAGCCGGCGTGTCGATCCGCCGGCTTGATTTCGCACATCGCGCCTGCATCTCGATGGCTTGCTCCCGGCTGGAAGATCCGATGGCCCTGTTTGACCCGTTTACCCAGCGTAGCCTGCTCCTGCGCAACCGCCTGATCGTGTCGCCGATGTGCGAGTACTCGGCCCTTGACGGCGTGCCGAACGAGTGGCATCTGGTGCACCTGGGCAGCCGCGCCGTCGGCGGCGCCGGCGCGGTGATCACCGAGGCCACGGCGGTATCGGCGCAGGGGCGCATCTCGGCGCAGGACACCGGGCTGTGGAACCAGACGCAGGTCGAGGCATGGCGGCCCATCGCCCGCTTCATCAAGGTGCACGGCGCGGTTGCTGGCGTGCAACTGGCGCATGCCGGCCGCAAGGCCAGCACGCTGCGGCCGTGGGATGGACATGGCCCGATTCCGGCGGGGCAGGGCAACTGGCTCACCGTCGCCCCTTCGGCCTTGCCGTTCGATACCGGCGGGAACCTGCCGCAAGCACTCGACGAGGCCGGCATCCAGGCGGTGATCGCGGATTTCCGCGCGGCCGCGCGGCGGGCGTTGGATGCAGGCTTCGAACTGATCGAGCTGCATGCGGCGCATGGTTACCTGCTGCACCAGTTCCTGTCGCCGCTGAGCAACCGGCGTGATGATCGTTACGGCGGCAGTCTGGACAATCGCACACGGCTGACGCGCGAGGTCATTGCCGCGGTGCGCGAGGTATGGCCGACCGAGCTGCCGCTGTGGCTGCGCATTTCCGCGACCGACTGGGCGCCGGAAGACGGCCCGCGTGGCTGGGACATCGAACAGAGTGTGCAACTGGCGCGCGAGCTCGCGCCGCTGGGCGTGGATCTGATCGATGTCTCCAGCGGCGGCCTGCTGCCGCATGTGAAGATCCCGCTGGAGCCGGGGTATCAAATACCTTTTGCGGCAAGAATCCGGCATGAAGCGGGTATCGCCACCGGCGCGGTGGGCCTGATCACCGAGCCCGAGCAGGCCGCCGCGATTGTCGCCAAGGGCGAAGCCGATGTCGTGCTGCTCGCTCGCGAGAGCTTGCGTAACCCCTACTTTCCCCGCCGTGCGGCCGAGGTGCTCGGCGTAAAGATCGAAGCGCCCGCGCCATATCATCGAGCGTGGTGATCGCCGCACCTGCCCCGCCGAGGTCGCGATTGCGTAGGGTGGACCGGAAATTGCGGCTGCCCGTATAGCGGTGCAGGCAGGCCCGACGGCTCCGCTGTGGCGCGCGCAAAGCCAGCCGGTTGATCCTGTTCGGTGGGGCGCCGCTGGATGGCGAGCGCCACCTGTGGTGGAACTTCGTGGCCAGTTCGAGGGATCAGATCGAACAGGCCACGGCCGACGGGTGCGAAGGGCGTTTCCCGAAGGGGCCCGACGAAGGCCCGGAATTCATTCCTTCACCGGCTTGGGTCCACACGGATGGCCTGCTGCGCCGGGCGGGCATGGCCCACCGCTGTTGTCGTGTCCGATACAAGGGTCGGCGGGCAGTATGTGCAGACGCTCACCGGCGAGATCCGCTTCTGGTCTGCCGCGACTGTCTCAGCGGTATTTCTGGTGGCAGCTCTTGCAACTATCGTTGACTAGCTTGATCGCCGCAGCCAAGGCAGCGCAAGTGGTGGGTGCCGCCTGCACCGCCTGCCGCAGGTGATCCCGCAATTGATTGGCGTGGTCGGTGAAGTCCTTGTCGTCCATGCCGAATACCGGCGTGATGTCGGTGGCGGTGGACTCGAGACGGGCCAGATGGCGCTGGATCTTCACCGCATCGCACTGGTTGACCTTGATCGCGCCAGTCAATTCGCCCATGTGATAGCCCATCGTGTGCATCACCGCCTTGGGCATCGGGTTGCGCTCGCTCAGTACATTCATCACGTTGGCGGTGCCGATGCTGCCTATCACCAGGCCGAGCAGGATCATCAGGGCAACACGCATCGATTCGACTCCAATTTGCGGTGAGATGCCTGCAAGGATAGCCCGCCGGGTCGCCGCGAATCCAAGTCGGCACGATAAACTGCACCATTGCCGCAGCCAGGATGAGTCGTGACAGCTTCGGAACAAACCAGTCACGCCGAGCGCTTCGCCGGCGTCGAGCGGCTGTATGGGCAGGGCAGCGTGGAGGCGCTGGCGCGCCAGCATGTGTGTGTTATCGGCGTCGGCGGTGTCGGTTCATGGGCCGCCGAGGCGCTGGCACGCAGCGGCGTGGGCCGGCTCACCCTGATCGATGCCGACGAGGTCTGCGTGTCCAACACCAACCGCCAACTGCACGCGCTCGATGGCGAGTACGGCAAGTCGAAGGTGGGCGTGATGGCGGCGCGCGCGCATGCGATCAACCCGGCGATCCGGTTGGAGGCGATCGAACGGTTCCTGACGCCGGCCACGCTGGACGAGTTGCTCGACCGTGGCTACGACGTGGTGCTCGACGCCTGCGATGCGTTTCGCGTGAAGCTCGAAACGATCGCCTGGTGCCGCCGGCGCAAGTTGCCCATCGTCAGCGTCGGTTCCGCCGGTGGTCGCACCGACCCCACCCAGATCCGCGTGCGCGACCTCTCGCGCACCGAGCACGACGCGATGTTCAGCCTGATCCGCAAAAAGCTCCGCACCGATTTCAACTTCCCGCGCAACCCGGATCGCTACTTCGGCGTGTCGGCCGTGTATTCGCTGCAGAACGTGCAGTATCCGCAACCGGATGGCAGCGTGTGCGGCACCCGTCCGCCCGGCGGCGATGCGATGAATCTGGCCTGTGGCGGCGGCCTCGGTGCGGCCACCCATGTCACCGGCGCATTTGCGTTCGCCGCCGTAGGCAAGGTGCTGGGAAAATTGCTGGAGCGGTAGGAGCCGGCTTGTGGGCGATGCTTTTTGGCCGGGAATTGGGAATTGGGAATTGGGAATCGCAAGAGCAGGGCATCGCCCGCGAGCGGGCTCCTACCTCGTGTGGTTTGTGTGCGACTTCACCAGCCCATGTACTGCCCGCCATTGATCGCCAGGTTGGCGCCGGTCATCCAGGCGGTTTCCTCGCTGGTAAGGAAGGCCACGGCGTGGGCGATTTCCTCCGGCTTGCCGAGGCGACCGAGCGGGATCTGCGCCTCGATCTTGGCGCGCACCTCCTCTGGCACGGCCATCACCATGTCGGTGGCCACGTAGCCGGGCGAGACGGTGTTGACGGTGATGCCGAACTTGGCGTTCTCCAGCGCCAGCGAGATGGTGAAACCGTGCATGCCGGCCTTGGCTGCGGCGTAATTGGCCTGGCCATATTGGCCTTTCTGGCCGTTGATCGAGCTGATCTGCACGATGCGGCCCCACTTGCGCGCACGCATGCCTTCGATCACCGCGCAGGTGACGTTGAAGCAGGAGTTGAGGTTGGTGTTGATCACGTCCGTCCACTGCTGGTAGTTCATCTTGTGGAAGGTGGTGTCGCGGGTGATGCCGGCGTTGTTGACGAGGATATCGATCGGGCCACATTTTTCCTTGATGGTGCGCACCATCGTCATGCAGGCATCGGGATCGCAGACATCGCCGCGCACCGTGCATACCTCGATGCCCTCCTTCGCCATGGCGGCGCGCCAGGTTTCAGTTTTCGCTTCGTTCCGATAATTGGTGGCGACCTTGTGACCTTGTTTTGCCAGATAGCGAACAATCGCAGTGCCGATGCCGCCGGTGCCACCTGTAACCAATGCCGTACGCTGCGTCATGTCGTCGATCTCCTTAGTATGCGAAAGCCAAGACAGCTGTTTCCCAACATCCCCGCGCGCCATGGTTGAACCTGGCAACGCGGGATTGTTGTGGCGTCCAGTTATAACGGGTTAGCGGTCAGAATTACCGCTGCAATGCGGCATAAGCGCGGGTTCGAAATCGGTCAGCGCATGGGCCAGCAGGCGCTCCGCGTCGGTGGGCATGTCCGGCAGCGGCCGGCCCAGGAAGGACAACGCACGGCGCAGCGCCGGGGTAGGATCGGCCGGGTCGATCGGCCATGCACGGCTGGATTTGGACAGCTTGTTGCCCTCGCCATCGAGCACCAGGGGCAGGTGGCGATAGGCTGGCGTGGGTAGGTCGAGACAGCGTTGCAGCCAGATCTGCCGCCCGGTGGATTCGAGCAGATCCTGCCCGCGCACCACTTCGGTAATGTGTTGGAAGGCGTCATCGACCACGCAGGCCAGTTGGTAGGAATACAGGCCGTCGGCGCGACGTATCACGAAATCGCCGACGCTGTCGCGCAGGTTTTCGCGTTGCGGCCCCAGCATCGCGTCGTCGAAGCCCACTTCCACATCCGGAACGCGCAGGCGCCAGGCAACGGCGCGAGCGCTCCCATCAGCCGCCACGCACTGTCCGTCGCGATGAATGCCGCCGTTGCTGGCCAGCTGGCGGCGGCTGCAGGTACAGGGGAATACCTGACCGGCGGCGCGCAGTTGCTCGAAGACCTCGTCGTAGGCTGCCGTCCGCTGCGACTGGAACAGCGGAGGCTCGTCGGCGACCAGGCCGAACGCCGGCAGCGCCGCGAGGATGTCGGCCGCCGCGCCGGCCACTTCGCGCGGCGGGTCGATGTCCTCCATCCGCAGCAGCCACTGGCCACCGGCATGGCGGGCGTACAGCCAGCTGCCGACCGCGGCCACCAGCGAGCCGAAATGAAGTTGTCCGGTAGGCGAGGGAGCGAAACGGCCGCGGTACGTCATGGCCGCATCTTATCGGTCCGGCGCTCTTGAAAGCGCGGCAAGGCGCCCGAATCTTGAGGCCAGTCGTCGCGTTCCCTCAGTTTCCCGGGGGGTGGTGCGGTGCCGGCCTGCCGGTTGCCCATCGAAGGGGACGATGACCCGCCACTATTACACCGTATGGAGTTGAGTCCGCCCATGAACGCGCCTGTCGCCGAAACCCGCAAATTCGAAGCCGAAGTCGCCCAGGTCCTGCACCTGGTCACGCATTCGCTGTACTCGCACAAGGATATCTTCCTGCGCGAGCTGATCTCCAACGCCTCCGACGCCTGCGACAAATTGCGCTTCGAGTCGATCGCCCGGCCCGAGTTGTCAGCCGGCGACAGCGAGCTGCATATCGACGTTAGCTGGGATGCGGAGGCACGCACCATCACCGTGCGTGACAACGGCATCGGCATGAGTCGCGACGAGGTGGTGGCCAACATCGGCACCATCGCCAGCTCTGGCACACGCCGCTTCCTGGAAGCGATGAGCGGTGACCAGCAGGCCGACGCGCGCCTGATCGGCCAGTTCGGCGTGGGTTTCTATTCCGCCTTCGTGGTTGCCGACAAGGTCACCGTGATCACCCGTCGCGCCGATGCGCCCGAAGGCGAAGGCGTGAAGTGGGAAAGCGACGGCAAGGGCGAGTATTCGCTGGAACAGGTCGACCAGCCGCAGCGCGGCACTTCGGTGATCCTGCACATGAAAGCCGACGAGGACGAATTCCTCAAGGGCTGGGAGCTGAAGTCGCTGATCCGCAAATATTCCGACCATGTCGCCTTTCCGATCCGCGTGCCGGTGGAGAAGGATGGCAAGACCACCGACGAGCTCGAGACCACCAACGCGGCCTCGGCGCTGTGGACCAAGCCCAGGAGCGAAATCTCCGACGAGGACTACCAGGGCTTCTACAAGTCGCTCGGCCACGATTTCAACGACGCGCTGGCGTGGACGCACAACCGCGTCGAGGGCAGCCAGAGCTTCACCACTTTGCTGTATCTGCCATCGCAGCCGCCGTTCGACCTGATGATGGGCGGCCGCGACGAGCGCAAGGGGCTCAAGCTCTACATCAAGCGCGTCTTCATCATGGACGCGGCCGAGGAACTGCTGCCGAACTACCTGCGTTTCGTGCGCGGCGTGGTCGACGCCGACGACCTGCCGCTCAACGTCAGCCGTGAGATCCTGCAGCACAATCGCCAGGTCGAGCGGATCAAGGGCGCCTGCGTCAAGCGCGTGCTCGACCTGATCGAGAAGCTGGCGAAAGATGAGCCGGAGAAATTTGCGACTTTCTACAAGGCCTTCGGCAACACGCTCAAGGAAGGCATCAGTGAAGACGCCAACAACCGCGAGCGCATCGCCAAGCTGCTGCGCTTTGCCAGCACCAAGGGCGAGGGCGCCGCACAGACCGTCTCGCTGGACGACTACATCGGCCGCATGGCCGTCGGCCAGGACGCGATCTGGTACATCACTGCCGACAGTTACGCCGCCGCCTTCGGCAGCCCGCAGCTGGAAGCGTTCAAGGCCAAGGACATCGAGGTACTGCTGATGTCCGACCGCATCGACGAATGGATGATCGGCTCCCTGAGCGAATACGAAGGCAAGAAGCTCAAGAACGTGGCCAAGGGAGACGTGCCGCTGGATGAGGCCGACAAAAAGAAGCAGGAAGAAGCCAGCAAGGAAGCCGAGCCGCTGCTGAAGAAGCTCAAGGACCTGCTGGGTGATCGCGTGGGCGAGGTGAAGGTGTCGGCGCGGCTGACTGATTCGCCGTCGTGCCTCGCCCTGAGTGACTACGAGATGGCTCCGCACCTAGCGCGCCTGCTGCGTGAGGCTGGGCAGGACATGCCTGACTCCAAGCCTACGTTGGAGATCAACCCGGCGCATGCGCTGGTCAAGCGGGTCGAGGTCGAGACCGATGAGGGCAAGGCGCGCGACCTCGCCACCTTGCTGCTGGAGCAGGCGGAGATCACTGCCGGGGCGCAGTTGCCGGACCCGGCAGCGTTTGTGCAGCGGATGAATCGGGTTTTGCTGGGGTAGGGCGCTTCGCGCTGTGTTGATGTGAGGAAGCCCGCCATTCGGCGGGCTTCCCCTTTCGCGCCGTTTGTGCCCACTCTCCCCTGTCTCTTGATCAGATCTCGATTGAACACCAGGGCAAAGGCCGGCGGGCCGTGCCCGCCCTATGGCGCGGCGATGGTAGGGCGGGCACTGCCCGCCGGGCCTTCTGCATCAATGCAAGATGTGATCAAGAGCCAGCCCCATCGATTCCCGCTGCGCGGCCTGTCGACCCCGACTCACCGCCGCACAGGGGCCCCGGGTAGAGCGGCGGGCCATCCTGGCCCGCACTCGGTGCGCCCGCTGCGCGGGCCAGTCGCGCGATCTGCCTCCTCTGACTTCTTTGCGGCCCCCCTTTTCCCAAGTTTGTCGAGTCCGCGTTGAAGGAGTGGCGCAAGCTTGCCCCCGGCATTCGTGATCAGCTGAAAAACAAGCTGCGAGAACGCCTGGAAAACCCGCACGTACCGTCGGCACGCCTGCATGGTTTGCCGGACTGCTACAAGACCAAGCTGCGCACTGCCGGTTATCGGCTGGTCTATCAGGTCAACGACAAGGTTGTCGTCGTCATCGTGGTCGCAGTCGGCAAACGTGACAAGGGGTTGGTGTATCGGTTGGCGTATAAGCGGGTTTGAGGGTGGCATGGCTTCGACGTCTCGAGGTGGCGAAACGGAATCGGCCTCCTGCCGATTCCCGCTATGTGGCCTGTCGTTCCCAGCTCGCCGCCGCACAAGGGCCTCCGGATAGAGAGCAGCGCGCATGTGCTCGCTCGATCAGACCGACAGGGTCGCGATATGAGCGGCCAGCATTTTCCTGCGGTCTTTTCGATTCTTCCCGGAATGGAGTTCGCGATGACAGTGAGGGCAGAGAGCCGCTGCGTTGGCGAGGGTATCATCGCCGTGCTCTGCCAAGGGAACCACGTGATGGACTTCCAGAATAGTCGTTCATGCGGAAGTCTCGCGTGAGTGCCGGTGACGGCCTGCAGCCGTGTGCGATCACCCACGTGCGGGTGATCGCCGGTCATGGCACGTGGGCAAAAGAGAACCAGACCGTGCTGCTGGGTGACGGGCGCATGGCGGCGGTTGGACGCCACGTGAAGTTGCCTGCCGGCGTGACCGTGGTCGATGGCCGCGGGCACACGCTGATCCCCGGCCTGGTCGGCAGGCACGACTACATGGTCTATCCCGCGCCGAAGGTGAATCCGGCGGCGAAGGAGACGATTTACCCGGAGCAAGCCGCGAGCCTTCCAAGGTGAATCTGGCCGGGGGCACCGCGATCCGCACTATCGGCAGCACGGAGCAGGGCTTGGTTGACCCTCTTCACACCACCTTGTCTCTGTACGTGATGGGCTGCACAGAGTTGATCCGATGCTGCCACGCGGTGGGGTCGGGCGAATGCTGACGCATTTTCACAAGGAGACAACGTATGCGAAAGATACCCACCGGGACATGGGTCATGGTCGCCGATGGTGCCGAGGCCCGCCTCTTCCACAATGTGGGCAGCAGCACCAGGGTGTCGCTGAGGCAAGTGAAACTGTTGCAGCCCGAGGACTTGCCGGATGACGGGCCCGCGGGTCATCGGCCGCCCGAATCAGACGATCAGGCTACGGACGAGGCGACGTTCGCCAAGCAACTGGCGCGGCGGCTCAACGCGGCGGCGCTGAAGAACGAATACGAGTACCTCGTGCTCATGGCCGATCCGCAAACCCTGGGCCAGATCCGACCGCAACTGCACAAGCAAACCGCCCGACGAATTGTCATGGAAGTCGCGAAGACGTTCACCAATTCGCCGGTGGAGGACATCCAGGACGCCTTGCTGGAAGAGTGATTCGCTGGCAACATCACGCCAGGGGCCCGCCTGCCACGGGACGCGTCAAGCGGATTCGTCCGACAGACTCCTGATAGTTGAAGTATCGGGTGCATGGCTGTCGCGCCGGCTTTTCGGTATGTTTGCGTCTTTCCCGCCAGCAAGGCTCGCCGCATGACCGCAACGCAGGCACAACCGGATCACCTGCGACGCAGTCTTTCCAATCGGCACTTGCAACTGATCGCCATCGGCGGCGCGATCGGCACCGGTCTGTTCATGGGCTCGGGTAAGACGATCAGCCTGGCCGGGCCGTCGATCCTGCTGGTCTACCTGATCATCGGCGTGATGCTGTTCTTCGTGATGCGGGCGATGGGTGAGCTGCTGCTGTCCAACCTCGAGTACAAGTCGTTCATCGATTTTTCGACCGATCTGCTCGGTCCATGGGCCGGGTTCTTCTGTGGCTGGACCTACTGGTTTTGCTGGATCATCACGGCGATCGCTGACGTGATCGCGATCGCCGCCTATACCCAGTTCTGGGTTCCCGGGCTGGCGCCATGGATACCGGCGGTGCTGTGCGTCTTGCTGCTGCTCGGTCTGAACCTGGTCACGGTGAAGCTGTTCGGCGAACTGGAATTCTGGTTCGCGTTGATCAAGATCATCGCGATCTGCGCGCTGATCGTCACCGGCTTCGCGCTGGTCGCGTGGGGCTTCACTTCGCCGACCGGGCACAAGGCGTCGCTGGCCAATCTGTGGAATGACGGCGGTTTCTTTCCGAAGGGCTTGAGCGGGTTCTTCGCCGGCTTCCAGATCGCGGTATTCGCCTTCGTCGGCATCGAGCTGGTCGGCACCACCGCCGCCGAAACGGCCGACCCGATGCGCAACCTACCCAAGGCGATCAACTCGATCCCGATCCGCATCATCATCTTCTACGTGCTGGCGCTGGTCGCGATCATGATCGTCACGCCGTGGCGCATGGTGGAGGCAGGCAAGAGTCCGTTCGTGGAACTGTTCGTGCTGGCCGGCATTCCGGCCGCCGCCAGCCTGATCAACTTCGTGGTGCTGACTTCGGCGACCTCGTCGGCCAACAGCGGCATCTTCTCCACCAGCCGCATGCTGTACGGCCTGGCCGAGGAGGGGCATGCGCCGAAGCCGTTTGCGCGACTGTCGCGGGCGGCGGTGCCATCATTGGGTCTGCTGTTCTCCTGCTTCTGCCTGCTGTTGGGCGCGGCAATGATCTACCTGATTCCCGACCTGGTCACTGCGTTCACCCTGATCACCACCTTGTCTGCAGTGCTGTTCATGTTCGTCTGGTCACTGATCCTGTTTGCCTACATCGCCTATCGGCGCAAGCGTCCGCAGCTGCATCAAGCGTCGACTTACAAGATGCCCGGCGGCGTATTCATGTGCTGGGTGTGCCTGGCGTTCTTCGTGTTCGTGCTGGTGCTGCTGAGCTTGCAGGCCGATACCCGTGAGGCATTGATCGCCAGTCCGGTGTGGTTCGTGCTGTTGGCGGTCGGTTATGCGTGGAAGGGGCGCCGGGCGCGTCAGGGTTGAGTGGATGGGCGCTGCGTTTACGCGACGCGGTCACTGCCACGTTTGGCCCTGGTGTCTCCCCTACCGTCGACGGTTTGGCGGGTCGACAAGTTTCGGTAGATACGGACGTACGCCCATGTGCAGCGCTGGGCTGCCACCGTGGCCTGCTGGGCAATTCCGGGGCCGGGCGCCTGCTCGGCGGTGCCTCCAAGCAAGGTATTGGCGTGCGCGTCGGCGGCACCGCCAGCACGCCGGGCTTCAAGCTCGCTCCGAGTGCAGTGACCAGCCTGCTCAAGTCCGGATCATGGTCGCGAACGCACGACGACGCTTCCGCTACGAAGGCCGAATGCGGCAATCTACCCGAGTTCGCGCTTGATCTGGATCAGGGTGGGGATCGGGATATGGGTCGAACATCGGGGTTATTGACACCGCGATGGTGTTCATGAAATCCGAGGAACCCCGATGGAATTCCATATCGCCCTTGCTGATGCATCCCCCGATCCGGGTGTCGTGCAGGACGCATTGTTCGATGTCGATCCCACCGCGGTGGTTGATCTGGACATGAGCGGCCTGGTGATGCGGGTATCTGCTACCGCATCAGCGGCAGATGTGGTCGACGTGTTGCAGCGGACCGGCTGGCCGGTGACAGCGGACCAGGTGGTCCAGCTACCATCGATCTGTTGCGGTGGCTGCGGCTCCTAGCAACTTCACTGCCGGATCGATTTTCCTGACTATTCTCGCCTCGACCACCAAAATCCGACAGGCTCCTGGCCGGTCAGTCGTGTCCGATCCGGGAATCCTCGCGATCCGTGCGCCCACTGTCGACATGCCCCTACATCAGCTTCCAGACAAGCACCAGCAGGAGCGCGAAGCCGACCACGAGGAGCATCTTGCCGAGCCGTTGCTGGTCGTTCAGCAGGTAATTGCTGCACAGGCGCACGGGCGAAATCAGGTACAGTCAGCCGAGGCGCAGCATGGTCGCAATCAGTTCGACCAGGACCACGCCACGCACCACGAGAAGCCCGCCCGCGGCCAGCTCAGTGCGATGGGTGCGCCGATCACAGCGGCACGCTGAGAAACTTCGCCAGGGTGGCCCGGGGATCATCCAGTGCGGCATCCATCGCCAACGGCAGCATATCCACACCATGCCGGTCAGTGAAGCCAGCAGCAGTCCGCTGATGCCGCGATGGTTCCACCTCGACAATGGCCGAGCGAGCCAGCCCGGCATCCCCTGCGCCAGCCACCAGCCGGCCAGTGCCAACAGGGCAGTCTGCAGCGGCAGCGGCGGAACCGGGCGGGGATGCTTGCTCACGCCGATGCGACGGGCGGTCTCGGTGGTGTAGGCGCGAAACCCAATGAGTGGCGGTGGCCAGTACCCCGAGACCCACCGCCAGCAAAACCAGGCTAACCAGCAGTGTTCGCAGGACCGTCATCGAGCTTGCCACGTACTGGCGCTTTCAGCAGGCCTGCCGTGATACGGATCGCGAAGTACAGCATGCCCAGCACCACCAGCATCGCGCCGATCGAACCGACCTTGTCGGTGCCGGTCCATTCGGGCAGGTGCGTTGCCATCCGCCGCGTCACGCTCAGATGCCCGGCGTCGAGGATGGCCGGCACGATCCCCCACAGGAACGGCCGCGAGATCGGGTACGGCTTGCCCGAGTAGCGCGCCAGCAGTTCGTACACCGCGATGACGCCCATGTAGATCGTGGCGTTGATGTACATGTGGCCGAACCAGTAGATGAGGGGCTCGCGTCCGGTCGCGGTGTCGGAACAGTCCTCAGGGTGCGTCTAGATCACGTCCCACATGTAGCCGTCATGCGCCAGCACCGCGCCGGCCAGCTGCTCGACCGCCGCGTCCTCGTTGCGATCCCGTCCGCGCACGTTGCGTGCCATGCGCCGGCGCGCCTGTCTGGCGAATATTTCCGCGATGCTGACCGCTGTGCCTGCGGCGGGGTGGGACTTCTTTTCGAGGCTGTCGGCGCGCGACAGCACGCACAGGCCCACGAACAGGTCGATCGCCACGTCGGCGAGGCGCTTCTGCGCGTACTGCATGTCGGTGGCCTGCTTGCCGTAGCGGCGCAACAACTGGTCGCACGACCCGGACAGTCCCACTGTGTACTTCTCGTACATGCCGGCCACCTTGCGCAGCCGCTGCGACAACTCGTGCGCGATGCGGTCGATGCCGTACCCGGTGGCCGCGCGCACGCGCCGGCCGGTGTAGCTGCCAAGTACGCCGAAACCCTTGATCGGGTCGTTGAAGATTTCGCCCACGGCGGACTTCAGTTCGCTCAAGCCGGCACCCACACCTTTCAGCCCGGACAGGGCGATGTACAGGTGCAAGATCTCGATGGTACCTTGTCGCGGGCAAGGATTTCGGGGTACGGAAACAGGTTTTCTTCCAGGATGTTGCCAAGGAACAGCTGCTTGGCTACGCTTTCGTCGCTGGGCAGGACAGCGCTCTGGCTGGGATTCGAGGACACGATGCGGCACCTGGCAGGGATCAGGAGCCCATTCTGGCACCTTCGTCAGGCCCGGTGCTGCTGCGAATCGACGCGGTGCAGCCTGGTCCGGGCAGGCCATGACGCCGCGGCTTGCGGCGCATCTGATCTGAACGCGCAGGTTCCGCCAGTTTGGTGTGGACGGCTATCGAGGGTATCTTCCAGCTATCGGCAGGTGTGGAGGTTTTCGATGGCAACCGGTTGGGCCGGCGACGGCGCCGTACAGGATCAGATTGACGCCACCGTCAACGATGGCGTGCAACGTGCGCGCCAGCAGCTGCGCAAGGGCCCTGGCCTGAGCCGATGCGAGGAGTGTGATGCGATCATTCCCGCGGCGCGGCGCAAAGCCGTGCCCGGCGTGCGCCTGTGCGTGGCTTGCCAGGCTGCGCACGACGACGAGACACGCAGTGCCGCCATCTATAACCGCCGCGGCAGCAAGGACAGCCAATTGCGCTGATGCCGCGGCAATCGGATAGCAGGAGCTCACCCGAGCCGTGAGGCGATGCGCACTTCGCCTGTGAGCACCTCGTGGATCGAATAGGCGTTGACGATCTGCAGCGGGCGTGCACGTTGCTTGCCGCTCACTACACCCTGCAGAGAGATCGTGCGGCTAATTTCGTTTCCCGTTGCCGGGGTGCCATCGGGATTGCAGCGCAGCTCGATGCGATGCGGCGCGGCACGATGTCACCGCGCTGCTTCGGCTGCGATGTACTGTGCGATGAATTCCGCTGCCGGTTGTGGCCGGCCCAGGTGGAAACCCTGGCCGTAGTCGCAGCCCATGTCGGCAAGCTGTGCCTGGGTCGCGGCGTCCTCGATGCCCTCGGCGGTGGTAACCAGATCCATGTGATGGGCCATGTTGATGATGGCGCGAACCAGCTTGCCGGTATGCGGCTCGCCGCACATGGCGCTGATCAGCGACTGGTCGATCTTCAGTTCCGTGGCCGGGAATTGCTGCAGGTAGGCGATCGACGCGTAGCCGGTGCCGAAATCGTCGATCGCGATGCGGATGCCATGGTCGCGCAGTCTGCGCAGCACCTGCACGCTCATTTCGAGATCGTTGACCAGGGTGGTTTCGGTAATCTCCACGATCACGGCAGTCGGTGGCACGCCCCATATTTCCAGCGCACCGATCAGCTGTTCGACCATGCCCGGGCGCGACAGCACGCGCGGCGAGAAGTTGATCGCGAAACCCAGGTCCTGCGTGCGCGGCAGGCTGGCGACATACCGCAGGGTGGTGTTCACGCTCCAGCGGGTGAGCACGGAAATCAAGTCGCTCTGTTCGGAAAAAGGCACAAAGTTGGCCGGTGACACCTCGCCGTGGTTGGGGCTGCTCCAGCGCGCCAGCGACTCGGCGCCGGCGATGCGGGGTTCCTGCAGGTTCCAGATCGGCTGGAAGAATACCTGCAGGCGGTTCGCATCGAGCGCCTCACGCAGCTCGTCGTAGAAGATCTCGATCTGCGTGTCGTGCGGCTGGTAGACCACGCACAGTTCGCCACGTCGCTGCGCCTCGTCCAGCGCCATGCCGGCGCGGCGACACAGGCAGTCGGCGGTGGGGCCGTGCTCGGGGAATAGTGCGATACCCATGATCGGTCGCACCAGCCAGGGCGACGTCGTGCCAGCCAGCGGTTGCTCGAACGCCTGGATCAGGCGGGTGCTGGCCAGCAGTGCGTGGTTGTGGTTGAGCATGGCTGGCAGCAACACCACGAAGCTGTCGTCGCCGGCGCGGAACACGCGGTCGATCGGACGCAACGAACGCTGGATCAGTGCCTGCGCCATCTCCTCGGCCTGTTCGCCCTGGGCGTAGCCGAAACGCAGGCTGATTTCGCGCAGGCCGGACACACGCAGCACGAGTACGGCGAAGCGCTCGCCGGCACAGGCCTGGATATGCGCCTCGATCTCGCCGAAGATGAGTTCGCGGTTCAGCATGCGCTGGTGCGTCCGAGGCCGGGTGGGAGGGTGGTGGCGGGATCCACCGACGTCATCATTACAGGAAGAACCGGCTGGCATCGATGCCGTAGTCGCCTGCGGCCAGACTGTGCACGATGTCGACCGCATCCTTGTCGCCCAGGCTCATCAGGTCGACCGGGCGGAAATCGTTCAGCGGTTGCTTGTTCGGCGCGCTCAGGATGGCTACGCGCGGGCGCAGTCGGCGCACCTGATTCTGTGCCATCACGATCGCGACTTCGCCGGTACTCAGCTCGACCAGCGACCCGGTGGGATAGACCCCCAGGCAGACTTGGAATTGTTCGACCATCTCGGCCTGGTACAGCCGGTTGCGCGCGACATAGATCTGCTGCAAGGCGTGGTGGCGCGAGATGGCGGCACGATAGGGGCGGGCACTCGACATCGCATCGTAGCTGTCGATGATGCCGAGCATGCGCCCGCTGATCGGGATCACATAGCCGGCCAGGCCTTGCGGGTAGCCGCTGCCGTCGTGCCGTTCGTGATGGGTGCGCACGATGTCGAGCACGTCGAGGTTGGCGATACCGGATTCCTCCAGCACGGCTAGCCCGTGCTCGACATGCGAGCGGATGATGTTGACCTCGCTCAGTGCCAGCGAACCCTGGTACCGCAGCAGGGTTTCAGGCAGGCGGGTCTTGCCCACGTCCATCAGCAGGCCACCGGCAGCAAGGCTGAAGATGGTCTCCTCGTCGAATCCCATGTGCCGCCCGAACGCGGCGGCCAGCGCGCTGCAGCTGATCGCGTGACTGTAGGAATAGCTGTCGCTGCGGCGCAGGCCCTCGACCAGGAAGAACGCGTCGGCGCTGCGCAGCACCGTGGTCACCAGCGGGCGCACAGCCTGCTCGACGTGTTCCACCGACAGTTCGCGGCCACTGGTGATGTCCTCGAACAGGTCGTCGATGATCTGCGACGCGTTCTCCAGCGCAGCGCGTGCGCGCGGTGCCTCGTCCTCGACCGCCGACAAGTCGGTGTAGTGCGTGTTGCTGCTGAAGCGATAGCCGGACAGGTCGTCGGAGCGGGTGAGCGACTTTGGCGCATCGAGCGGAATCTGGCGACGGCTGTCGATGTAAACCTCGCGGCACAGCCGCTGCAGCGTCTCGATATCTTCCAGCCGGGCCAGCGCAACGCCCTGCAAGAGAAAAGGCGTCTCTTCCCATGGCCGATCCAGCCGGCACACGAACATGCCCAGCTGCAAGTCGGCCACATCGATACGGCGCTCTTCGATTTCAAAAGACACGCTGTTGCTCCAACCGGCGACTCCCGGGGTGGTGCTGAATTCTGGTTGCATGCCGACCGCAGTCGGCTGGCGCAGGGGTTGCAGTTGGCAATCCCTGCGCCAGCCTAGCAGCAGTGCGGATTACGACGCCAACCGTAGTCGCCGCGATCCGGCCTGGCGACCCTATACTGCCATTCAAATGTGGCATCAGTGCCATGTCGCTGACTCATCGCTTTTTCAGGATCGTCCGGACGATCCACCTCTACCTTGTTCGGGCGCGAGCCCGCTCGCACACCGCGTCGACCGCGGCGGCTCAACGGTAACGCGCCTCCTGCAAGTCGATCTCGCGCACCAGCCGGCGCGAGACCTCATCAGAGATGCGGCGGTGCCGCGCCAGGTCGAAGATCGCCTCGCGCTGGCCCTGCAGTGCCGCCAGGCGCAGTTCGCGCTCGGCTGTGTCGCCCTTGCGCAGGCGCCGCGCCTCGTCTTCACTGGTGGGGTTCTCGTCGAGCCAGTGCTGGTACAGCGCAATGACCCGCGTGGCGGCGCGTGTATAGGTGTCGATCTCGGTGGTCGGCGCCTTTTCGAGCAACTCGTGCTGGGCCTGCTCGACGGCAGCGATGGCCCCGATGGCTTGCTGGCATGATCGTGATGGTGGCGTCCGTTCAATATGCCCAGACGCAATGCAATCCAGACCCAGAGCAGGCGTAGCAGCGCCAGGCCCAGATTGATCGCCAGCGCGTAGATCAGCAGCCACCATGGATTGCGGTGACCGCTCTGCGCGACGGAGGCCACCGCGCCCTGGAGGCTTGCGGGCAGCTGTTCGCCCAGCAGCACGAACATGATGCCGTTCAGGGCGAACTGCACGGTGTTCCACACTGCGGCCCGTTGCACGCGCGTGGTCGCCAGCAGGCGGCCGCTGAGCTCGACGTGGCTCATCGTGATGCCCGCCGCCGCCAGGATGCCGGAGGCCTGGGCGCGCTCGGCCAGCAGGTACGCGCCGAAGGGAATCAGCAGGCTGATCAGGGTCGGTGAGCCGGCCTCCTGGCCGAAGTGTCGCGACAACCAGCGCTGGACAAAACTCACGGCCAGCGCGAACGCCACGCCCGCAGGCATCGATTGAATTCATGCGGTTCTTGCGCAGCGAGGATTGCAGGGTTGCAGGCAGCCAGGGCATCGACGACTGGCCGCCTCGTCGAAAGAATATAGTGGCGGCGGGAGCTACGGCGCTGGCCGCGGCTGTGGTGATCGGCATACCATCCGCTTCTCGTCGACGCCACCGCCGCGGAGCCAGCGTGCAGCCGATCATCTCTATCCAGCAACTCAGCAAGACCTATGCATCCGGCTTCCAGGCCCTGAAGCCGATCAACCTGGAGATCCACAAGGGTGAGCTCTTCGCCCTGCTCGGGCCGAACGGTGCCGGCAAGACCACCCTGATCAGCATCATTTGTGGCATCGTCAACCCGAGCGCAGGCAAGGTGCTGGCCGACGGCCATGACGTGGTGCGCGACTATCGCGCCGCGCGCATGAAGATCGGCCTGGTGCCGCAGGAGCTCACCACCGATTCGTTCGAGACGGTGTGGAACACGGTGAGTTTCAGTCGCGGTCTGTTCGGGCGATCCGCCAACCCGGCGCACATCGAGAAGGTGTTGAAGGACCTCTCGCTGTGGAACAAGAAGGACAACAAGCTGATCACGCTGTCCGGCGGCATGAAACGCCGGGTCATGATTGCCAAGGCCTTGTCACACGAACCGCAGATCCTGTTCCTGGATGAGCCCACCGCCGGCGTCGACGTGGAGCTGCGCCGCGACATGTGGAAGATGGTGCGCGGGCTGCGCGCCAGCGGCGTCACCATCATCCTGACCACGCACTATATCGACGAGGCCGAGGAGATGGCCGATCGCATCGGGGTGATCAACAAGGGTGAGCTGATCCTGGTCGAAGACAAGGCCGAGTTGATGAACAAGCTCGGCCGCAAGCAGCTCACCCTGCAGTTGCAGCATCCGCTGCACGTCCTGCCGGCCGGGCTTGGTGGCTATGCGCTGGAACTTTCCGCGGATGGCCTGCAACTGGTCTACCGCTTCGACACGCAGCACGAGCACAGCGGCATCGACGTGCTGCTACGTCGGCTGGCCGAGGCCGGCATCGATTTCAAGGATCTCAAGACCAGCCAGAGCTCGCTGGAAGACATCTTCGTCGACCTGGTCAAGGAGCGCGCATGAACATCCACGGCATCCGCGCGATCTACGGCTTCGAGATGGCGCGCACGCGGCGTACCTTGCTGCAGAGCATCGTTTCGCCGGTGATCTCGACCTCGCTGTATTTCGTGGTGTTCGGTGCCGCCATCGGCTCGCACATGAACGGCATCGACGGGGTCAGCTACGGCGCCTTCATCGTGCCCGGGCTGGTGATGCTGTCGCTGTTGACGCAGAGTATCTCCAATGCCTCGTTCGGAATCTATTTCCCGAAATTCGTGGGTACCGTCTACGAAATCTTGTCCGCACCGGTGTCGCCGTTCGAGATCGTCGCCGGCTACGTCGGCGCGGCGGCCAGCAAGTCGATCATCCTGGGAGGGATCATCCTGGTCACGGCACGGCTGTTCGTCACCTTCCAGATCGAGCACCCGCTGTGGATGCTGGCATTCCTGGTGCTCACCGCGGTGACCTTCAGCCTGTTCGGCTTCATCATCGGCATCTGGGCGGACAACTTCGAAAAGCTGCAACTGGTGCCCCTGCTGATCGTGACCCCGCTGACCTTCCTCGGCGGCAGTTTCTATTCGATCCACATGCTGCCGCCGCTGTGGCAGAAGGTCACCCTGTTCAACCCGGTGGTGTACTTGATCAGCGGCTTTCGCTGGAGTTTCTACGGCGTTTCCGACGTCAGTGTCGGCGTCAGCCTGGGCATGACCATGGTGTTCCTGGGCATCTGTCTGGGCCTGGTGTGGTGGATCTTCCACAGCGGCTACCGGCTGAAGGCCTGACAGGTTGTGAAAAAGCGGAACATTTCTCGTTCCGGCAAGTCATAATCAGGTATCGAGATGCAACAACGGGGAAAGTCATGGGCAGGCAGGTATCAATGGGTAGCTGGATCGCGGCGGTAGTCGTGGTGTTGGTGGTGATCGCCGCCGGTGGGTACCTGGCATACAAGACCACGCACCTAGAGCCGTCGACGCCAGCGGCACCCGCTACCTCGGGCCCGGCGACCACCAGCAGCGCGCTCGCGTCGATCCAGCATCCGATCGCGCAGGTGCAAGCGTCCCCGGCCAACACCTCGACGACTGCGCTGCCTACGCTGGATCAAAGCGATGCCGAGGTGACCTCTGCGCTGCAGCAACTGGCGGGCAACGGCAAGCTCTCTGCACTGCTGGTGCGCCCGCAGATCATTGCCCGCGTCGTGGCCAGCATCGACGCCATGCCGGGCCGTAGCCTCGGCGGAGTCATGATGGCAGCGCGTACGCCCAAGAGTGCGTTCGTCACGCAGCAAGTGAACGGCCATACCGTGATCGGAGAGAAAAATGCCGCGCGCTATGCGCCGTACATGCAGATCGTCGAACAGGTCGATCCGCAGGCGCTGGTCGCCTGGTATGTGCGCGCCTATCCGCTATTCCAGCAGGCCTACCGGCAGCTTGGTTATCCGCACGGTTATTTCAACGATCGCCTGATCGCAGTGATCGACAATCTGCTGGGCGCGCCCGAACCCGCCGAGCCGCCGGTGCTGCAAGCGTCCAACGGCCGCTACGTGTTTGCCGATCCGGACCTGGAGTCGCGCTCGGCCGGCCAGCGCCTGCTGTTGCGCACGGGGCCCGTCGACGAGGCGAAAATCAAGGCGAAACTGCGTGCCATTCGCAGCCTGCTGATCGGCCAGCACCTGCATCCGGCATCGGCAGGCACCGCGCCCCAGCCAGGGCACGCCGGGTCAAACTGAGATACCGGCGGAGGTGCTTCAGGGGTACGGCGAGCCGTCCTTGTGCGTATAGACACCGGCGGCCGGGATAGTGGCAGCGATCACGCGCGTGACGACTGCCGACCTCCAGATAGACGGCCATCCGCGTACCGCGGTTGACTAGCAGCCTGTCAGGTTTTGGTTGGCCGACCTGCGAATCCGCCTGTGTGGTCCATATCCCCGTCGATTCTATGGCCCATAGAACCACTGTGGACCGGCGAATCATCAGGACTCTGTCCTCGCACCGCCGAATTCTCGCCTTGACCGGCAAAGTCCGACAGGCTCCTGGGGTGCATCCACCGCTCTTGTCTCGTGCTTGTGCAGCCGATTCACCCTTGCTGATGCGCAACCGGCTACAGTGGAGCAACGTCGTGGATGTGTCATGGAGGCCAGGATGATAAGGCGTGGCTGGTGGCTGCCGGGCTTGATGGTGTGTTGCATGCTGCCGATGCTGGCCGTGCGCGCCGACCCGTCGTCTGCCGGCGGGCAGGCAACGGGCTCCCCGATGGTGGCGCGAATCACTCTCGACGGCCCGATCGGGCCGGCCGCCGCAGAGTACTTTGGCGATGCCTCGCAGCGTGCGCAAGCCGATGGAGCAGTGGCGATCGTGCTGCAGATCGACACGCCAGGCGGCCTGTCCGACTCGATGCGACAGATCATCGCGCGCATGCTGGCGAGCCGGATTCCGGTACTGGTCTATGTCGCACCCGGCGGCGCCCGGGCGGCCTCGGCCGGCACCTACATTCTCTATGCGGGGCAGCTTGCCGCGATGGCACCGGCCACCCACCTGGGTGCGGCCACGCCGGTTGCGCTCGGCGGTACCACGCCGATGCCCCTGCCGAAGGCGAACAAGCCGCCGGCCAGTGCCGGTTCCAGTGCGCCGGCGAACCCGGTCAAGTCCGGCGACGATGCCGAATCGCACAAGGTGCTGAACGATGCGATCGCCTACATCCGCTCGCTGGCGCAGTTGCGCGGGCGCAACGCGGCATGGGCCGAACAGGCGGTGCGCGGCGCCGCCACGCTGACTGCCAGCGAGGCGGCGAAAGAGCATGTGATCGACTTCGTGGCGAACGACATGACCGACCTGCTGGCCAAGTCCGACGGGCGCAAGGTGCAGGTTGGCGAGCGCAGCGTCACCTTGCAACTCAGGGGCGCCACGGTGCGCGACTATGCACCGGGCGCGCGCACGCGCTTCCTGGCGATCATCACCAACCCGACGATCGCCTACCTGCTGTTGCTCGGCGGCATCCTCGGTCTGGGCCTGGAAGCTACGCACCCCGGTGCCATGCTGCCTGGTATCGTGGGGGCGATCTGCCTGTTGGTGGGCCTGTATGCGCTGCAGCTGCTGCCAGTCAATTACGCCGGGCTGGCGCTGATGGCGCTGGGCATCGGCTTGCTGGTGGCCGAGGCGGTCAACCCCACGGTGGGCGCACTCGGGGTCGGCGGGCTGGTGTCGTTCGTGATCGGCTCGGTGATGCTGATGAAAACGGGCGTGCCCGGCTATGCGGTCAATCTTGGCGTGATCGCCGGCATCGCGGCGGGCTTCGCGGCCTTGCTGGGCAGCATCGTGTGGCTGGTGTTCCATGCACGCCGGGCCCGCCCGTTCATCGGCGATGTGGCGATGCTGGCCGATACCGGTCAGTTGCTGCAGGCGGTCGAGGCGGATGGCGAGGGCTGGATAATGCTGCATGGCGAGCGCTGGCGCGTACACAGCGACACGGCGCTGCCTGAGGGCGCGCGCGTGCGCGTGGTATCGCGGCAGGGATTGCTGCTGCGGGTTGAGCCGGCGCAAGCCGAAACAAGCGTTTCATGAAGGTTGGGAGATAACCATGTTTGGATTTGTCGGTGTGCTGGTCATTCTCGTCGTGCTGCTGCTGTTCGCCACGATCAAGGTCCTGCCGGAGTACGAGCGTGGCGTGATCCTGACCCTGGGCCGCTATACCGGCACCAAGGGCCCCGGGCTGATGCTGCTGATTCCCGTGGTGCAACGAATGATCCGGGTCGATCTGCGCGTCACCGTGATGGATGTACCGCCGCAGGACGTCATCTCGCTGGACAACGTATCGGTGCGGGTCAATGCGGTGGTCTACTTCCGCGTGGTCGATTCGGACAAGTCGGTGCTGGAAGTGGAAAACTTCCTGCAGGCCACCAGCCAGCTCGCGCAGACGCGCCTGCGCTCGGTGCTGGGCCAGCATGAACTGGACGAAATCCTCGCCCAGCGCGACTCGATCAACCATACCCTGCAGGTGACGCTGGACGAGGCCACCGACCCGTGGGGCATCAAGATCATGAACGTCGAAATCAAGGATGTGGACCTCAACGAGACGATGGTGCGGGCGATTGCGCGCCAGGCCGAGGCCGAACGCGAACGCCGGGCCAAGGTGATCCACGCCGAGGGTGAATACCAGGCCGCCGAGAAGCTGCGCGACGCCGCCGAGCTCTTGGCACAGCAACCGCAGGCGCTGCAGTTGCGCTATCTGCAGACGCTGGCCGACATGTCCAACAACGGCAAATCCTCGACCATCGTGTTCCCGCTGCCGCTGGACCTGATCAAGCCGCTGATGGACGCATTTCCGTCGAAGTCCAAGCCCAGCGCTTCCTGATTCTCTGGCGCCGTGGCCGGCAACGTCGATTGTGAAGCATGCTGATGCGCGCGATGGGTTCTTGCTGGTCACCCTGGCCCTGTCCATGTTGCCGCTGCATGCTGCTGCGACGTCGAGCGCGGAGGTCGAGCGAGTGAAGCTGGCGCCGTCGATCGACGCGGTGGATTTCGCCCGTTTCGACAAGACGCTCGCCTCCGACGCGTTCGGCGGACGCCAACCCGGTACGGTCGGCGCACAGCGCACTCTCGATTTCCTGGTGGGCGAGTTCAAACGAATGGGCTTGCAGCCGGGCAATCACGGTTCGTGGTTCCAGAGCGTGCCGGCCGACAGTACCTTGCTGTTGAACGGCGGCGTGAAGCTGGAGGTGGCTGTCGGGGATAAACACGCCAGCTTCGCCAACCAGGCCGACATGGTGGTGCAGACCCTGCAGGCGAAGGCGCAGGTCGACCTGGAGGATTCGCCGATCGTCTTCCTCGGCTACGGCGTGGATGCGCCGAACTGGCACTGGAACGATTATCAGGGCATGGACGTGAAGGGCAAGACCATGATCGTGCTGGTCAACGATCCGGGCTTCGCCAGCGGTAATTCGAAATTGTTCAACGGCCGTACGATGACCTACTACGGCCGCTAGGAGTCTGTCGGACTTTGGTGGTCGAGGCGAGAATTCGGCTGTGCGAGGACAGATTTTCGACGGTTCGCCGGCCCATGGTGGTTCCATGGGCCAAGAATCGGCGGAAATATGGACCACACAGGCGGATTCGCAGCCCGGCCAACCAAAGTCCGACAGGCTCCTAGCCTGGTCAGCTGTCGTTCGTGAGCCTGTGCGCCGCGATCAACCCAGCCGCTTCTCTGCGATCCGCATCATCGCATCGAACGTGCGGTCGGCGAGGATCCAGCGCAGGAACAGGATCGTGCGCGCGCCGCCGCCGGTCGGATAGCGGGTGCGCGGTCGCCGGGCGCGCACGGCGCGCGCAATTGTGCGTGCGACCACCTCAGGCGATGAGCTCAGTTTCGAGGTATCGCTGGCCGCCAGCATGCGCGCGTGTGACTTGGCCTGTGCCGCATAGGCGGTGTGGCTGGAATACTGCAGCAGGCTGTGCTGGGCGATACCACTCCATTCGGTGCGGATAGCGCCGGGTTCGATCACCACTACGTGGATGCCGAACGGCGCCAGCTCCATGCGCAGGCAGTCGCTCAGACCTTCTACTGCAAACTTGGTGGCGTGGTACCAGGCCCCCAGCGGTTCGTGCATCCTGCCGCCGATCGAGGTGATGTTGACGATGGTGCCGCTGCCTTGCGCGCGCATCATCGGGGTACTCAGCTGGATCAACCGCACCAGGCCGAACAGGTTGACCTCGAACTGCCGCCGCCCTTCCTCCAACGGCACGTCTTCCAGCGCGCCGTAGGAGCCGTAACCGGCATTGTTGACCAGCACGTCGAGGCATCCCCGCGCCTGCCGGATGGCCTCGACCGCGGCGACGATCGAGGTATCCTCGGTGAGATCGAGCGAAAGCAGCCGCGCACCCGCATCGGCCAGCCTCTGCATGCGTTCCAATCGTCGTGCTGCGGCATAGACCACGTGGCCATCGGCGAGCAGTCGGCGCGCGCTCGCCTCGCCGATGCCGGACGATGCACCGGTGATGAGAACAGTCTTGCTGATCATGTGGGGTTCCTTGGGGGTTGCTTGAGCGCAGTCTAAACTAGGGACTAAAGCCCCAAGTCAAGAGATGCGTCATGCTGATTGCCGAGTTTTGCCGCCGGACCACCTTGAGCCGCGACGCAGTGCGGCTTTACGTCAAACTCGGGCTGATCACGCCCACCGTGGGAGCTCATGGCAGCAATCGGTATCAGCAATTCGGCATGCCCGATGTCGAGCGCGCGGCACTGATTCGTGCCGGGCAGCAGCTCGGTTTCACGCTAAAGCAGATCGTTGCGCTCAATCGCGAATACGCGGCTGGCGCGATGGATACGGCGCGCAAGCTGGCCGTGATGCGCGACCAGTTGCAGGCCGTCGAGGAGAAGGCTGGGCGCATCCGCACGATGAAGAAGTACCTGCGCGCCAAGGTTGCCTGGCTGGAAGCTGGCGAGCGTGGTGCCGAGCCGGTTTTCGGCGGCAGTGGCGTCGCCGGTCATTGCCGCTCCATCGGCGCAACCACACGCGAAAGCTGATACGCCGCGGCGATCGCTGCCTGGGCATCGAGGGTGTCTCCGTCCCGGTGTGATTTTTTTTTCGCTGCCTGGCGAATATGGATGGAACCTTGGAAGATCGACCCGATGACAGCCAGGCAACACCAGCAACGTTTTGAAGCTCTGCTGCACGAGCATCGCGGCATCGTGTTCAAGGTGGCGGGTCTGTACAGCCGCACTGCCGCCGATCATGAGGATCTGGTGCAGGAGATCAGCGTGCAGTTGTGGCGTTCGTTCGTGCGCTACGACGAGAAAAAGGCGAAGTTCTCGACGTGGTTTTATCGGATCGCGCTCAACGTGGCGATCTCGCAGGTGAGGCGGCAGCGTTGGTCGGAGCAGGACAGGTTCGAACCGTTGCAGACACAGCACCTGGAAACCGTGGGTGGCGGTGAGGTAATTGCCGAGCCTGACGAGCGGCTGGTCGAGCTGTACGCATTCATTAGCCAGCTCGATCCACTCAATCGCGCCTTGATCCTGCTTTACCTGGAAGACCGCAACTACGCCGAGATGGCGGACATCCTCGGCCTCAGCGAAACCAATGTGGCGACCAAGATCAGTCGCATCAAACAAAAGCTGCGCGGCCGGATGACCCGCGCGACAACCCCAGGAGCGTGACAATGGAACTTGATGAGATGAAACAGGCCTGGGCGCAAATGGATCTGCGCCAGGACGGGATGGAAGCATTGTTGCGTCAGGATTTTCGTGATCGAAGGCTGGACAACGCCCGCGCCTCGATGCGCTGGAGCCTGCTGATGGGCGACGATTGGCGTGGGCGTGATCGGCATGGGTGCATGCCTGTGGCTGGCCCGCCACCTTGCCGTGCGGCCGATCAAGTCGCCGACGTTGCGACGGCTGGTTGATGACATGAGCGGTCGCAGCCTGTTGCGTGCTTCACGGCAGCTGGATGCCCTCGCCGGTTTCGAACGCGAGTAGGTTCGGCTCAGCGCGCCCTCGGCTTCAGCCGCACATAGACCTGCTTGCGCACCACCGCAATCATCGTGCCGGACGCGGTCTTCACCTCGGTCTCGAACCAGCGCAGTACTTTGTCGCCGCCGGCCGCTGCCGCACGCAGTTCCTCGACCACGCCGGACTCCAGCTTGAAGTGTGCGTAGACGTCCTCGTAGCCCGGCGCCACGAAGTCGATCGCGCCGGCCTTGTCCCACACGTAATAGTCGCTGCCCAGCTGGTGCATCACCAGCAACATCCAGAACGGATCGATCATCGCGAACAGGTTGCCGCCGAACTGGCTCTTCATGTAATTGCGGTTCCACGGCCGCAGCTGTAACACCACCTTCGCCTCGGTGTAGTCGTCGCTGAGCGACTGCACCCGGATCGCATTGATCAGAAACGGTGGCCACAAATTGAGCAGGCGACGAAACGTGCTGGCACGCATGGGCGAAGTGTCTGGATAACTGAAGTCGGATCCAGTTTAACCGGACATACGTCGAAGTACGGTCTCGCAGGCAACGTGAGAGCGGCCAAGCGCCATGCTCTTCCGATTTCCGATTCCCGATTCCCCGCCCTAAAACATCATCGACGCCATCCGTCGCCGATAGCGTCCCACCAGTTCCGCATCATCCAGCGTGGCAAACGCGGCGAGCAGGCGTTTCTTCGCCTGGCCTTCGTTCCAGTCGCGCGCCTTTTGCAGGATGACGAGGAATTGTTCCAGGCCGGCGTCAGGATCGCCCTCCAGCAGCAGGCGTACGCCGAGCTGATCGTGCGCCGCCCAGTCCTCGGGGTTGGCCTGGACGCGCTGTTGCAGCTCGGTCAGGCTGGGGGCTTCCTTCACGGCGTGCGCGAGATCCAGCTCGCTGCGCAGGCGCTGTGCCCGCGCGTCCGTGGCCAGATTCGCGGGCAGGGCGTCCAGCTCGGCCTGGGCGGCATCGGCCTGGCCGACGCGCATCAGGGCCAGCGCCAGTTCGAGCTTGAGCTCGGCCTTGGCCGGCTGGGTCGCGATCGCTTGTTGCAGGCGGTTGATCGCCGCCTCGGGCGTTTCTGCCGGGCTGTCCGCACCGTCAGCCGCGGGCGGCTCACCTTCCAGCGGCTGCACGTGGCGCGCGAGGAACTCGCGCAACTGACCTTCCGGCAACGCGCCGGTGAAGCCATCGAGTACCTCGCCATCCTTGACCAGCATCACGGTCGGGATGCTCTTGATGCCGAACATCGCGGCCAGCTCCTGCTCGGCGTCCACATCGACCTTGCCCAGCCGGAAACTTCCGTTGAACTCGTTGGCGAGCTTTTCCAGGATCGGCCCCAGCGACTTGCACGGCTCGCACCAGGCTGCCCAGAAGTCCACCAGGATCGGGATTTGCGTCGAAGCCTGCAGCACCTCGGTTTCAAAGGTCTGCTGGTTGACGTCGAAGACGTGGGATGTGCTGGCGGTATCGGTCACGAAAGGCTCCGGCGGTTGCATACGGGGTTTCAGATCAGGGCGATTCCGAGCATATCAAGCAGGCTGGCGCGGGCGCGCCATGTGTAGGGCAGCACGTTCACGAGGGATTTGAGAGAATCCACCGATGGCCATCCTGGAACACGCTACCCGCAACATGCGCGCGCCCGCGCCCGCAGCGTTGCTGGTCTGCGAACATTGCGACACCGTGTACCGGCGGCGCCCGCTGGAGCGCGGCGAGGTGGCGCGTTGCACGCGCTGTGGTGCGGAGCTCGATCGGCATCGTGTGCTGACCACGAACGCGCTGCTGGCCTTGATCCTGACGTCGATGATCGTGTTTGTGCAGGCGAATGTCTGGCCGATCTTCACCCTGGGTCTGAACGGTCAGTACCGCGCCACCACGTTGTGGGGCATGATCGACGTCATGTGGCAACAGGATGCCCAGGTGGTATCGGTGCTGGCTGCGGCCACGCTATTCTTTTTCCCGATGATCAAGATGCTGGTGATGGGCTGGCTGTTGTGGTTCGCCCGTGCCGGCCGGCGCGCGCCGGGTTTTGCACCGTTGATGGTGATCCTGCACCGGATCGGGCCGTGGACGATGAGCGAGGTGTTCGTGCTCGGTGCGCTGGTGGCCATCGTCAAGGCGCACACCTTTTTTGACGTGGCGGCCGATCCGGGGATCTATGCCTACGGGGCGTTGACGCTACTGATTACCATTTTCTCCGGCGTGGACATGCGCCAGCTGTGGGAGCAGACGCCGGAGCCAGGCGCATGAACACTCTGCCGCGTGCTGTCGACCTGGGCGTGATCGGTTGCCAGGTGTGCGGTCTGGTGTGCCGCAACGTGCCTGGTGACACGCAATGGGGCGGTGACGGCGTGGACGATGTGATGGCCTGCCCGCGCTGCGGCTCGACCTTGCATCGGCGCAAGGCGAACAGCTACGCGCGTACCTGGGCGCTGCTTATCGCCGGCTTCATCCTGTACATTCCGGCCAACGTGCTGCCGATCATGCGCACGGCCAGTTTGAACGATATCGACGACAACACGATCATCAGCGGCGTGGTCGAGCTATGGGTGAAGGGCTCGCCGGATCTGGCGGTGATCGTGTTTGCCGCCAGTATCGTGGTGCCGATGCTGAAGTTCCTCGCGCTGAGCATGCTGCTGGTGAGCAGCCAGCGCGGCAGCGACTGGGCCCGGCCGCAGCGTGCGAAGCTTTACCGCCTGGTCGAATTCGTCGGCTACTGGTCGATGCTGGATGTATTCGTGGTGTCCCTGTTGACGGCGCTGGTGCGTTTCAGCGTATTGAGCCGGGTCGAACCGTTGCCTGGCGTGATTTTCTTCGGGCTTACCGTGGTGCTCACCATGCTCGCTTCGATAAGTTTCGATCCGCGATTGATCTGGGATGGCAGGAATACCGATGACTGAAGACAGCCACGTCGAACAGGGCCAGCCGCCGCGCGACGAGCTGCCGCGCCCAGTGGTGAAGCAGCGCCGGTTCAAGGAGTCGCTGATGATCTGGCTGGTGCCGGTGCTGGCGGCCCTCGTGGGCTTGTCGCTGGTCATTCACAACTGGATGCAGGCGGGCCCGCAGATCACCATCAGCTTCCAGAGCGCGGAAGGGCTGGATGCCGGCAAGACGCCGGTGAAGTACAAGAATGTGGTGATCGGCAAGGTCAAGAAGATCCGCCTCAGCGCCGACCGCAGCCACGTGCTGGTGGAGGTGGCGCTGGAGAAGAGCGCCGAGGGTTTCGCCACCAAGGGCACGCGCTACTGGGTGGTGCGCCCGCGCATCGGGCTGGGTGGCGTGTCCGGCATCGATACCTTGTTTTCCGGTGTGTTCATTGGCGCTGATGTCGGGGAGTCGAACCAACCTCAGGATGAATTCGTCGCGCTGGAGGCACCGCCAGCGGTCAACCATGGCGCGCGGGGGCGCAGCTTCGTGTTGCACAGTGACGACCTCGGCTCGCTGGACGTCGGATCGCCGGTCTACTACCGGCGCATCCAGGTCGGTCGCGTGGCTTCCTATGCGCTGGACAAGGACGGCAAGGGCGTGTCGGTGCGCATCTTTGTCGACGGGCCGAACGACCACTTCGTGACCAGGTCCAGCCGCTTCTGGAATGCCAGTGGCGTGAATCTGTCGGTCGGTGCGAACGGATTGAAGCTCAATACGCAATCGCTGGCGACCGTGCTCGCCGGTGGCGTGGCGTTTCAGGATCCGCCAGGACCGCACGACAGCACGCCGGCACCAGGGAACGCCATCTTCAACTTGTTTGGCGATAAAGACACCGCGATGGCACCGCCGGACGGCGAGCCGCATTACATCCGCATGCGCTTTCAACAATCGGAGCGCGGGCTGGCCGTGGATGCGCCGGTGGAGTTCCTCGGCATCAATATCGGCAAGGTGGTCTCGGTACGGCTGGATTACGACGAAAAGACGCAGAAATTCCCGGTGCTGGTCGGTGCGGTGGTTTACCCGCAGCGGTTGGGCAGCGCCTACGAGAAACTCGAGGCCATGGCTGAGGCGCGCGGGGAGAAGCCGGCCCTGTCGCGCATGCTGGGGCGCTTGATTGCACACGGCCTGCGTGCGCAGGCGCGTTCCGGCAACCTGCTCACGGGGCAGCTGTATGTGTCGCTGGACTTTGTGCCGCACGCCGCGAAAGTGGCGTTCGATCCGGGCGCCAGGCCGCTGACCATACCAACCGCGCCAGGCAGTTTCGACAAACTGCAGGAGCAACTGGCGGAAATTGTCGACAAACTCGACAAGGTCCCGTTCGACAGTATCGGCAAGCACCTGGACCAGAGCCTGGCCGCACTCAACGCCACCCTCAAGCAGGTCAACGGGCAGACCTTGCCCGCTTTCAATGACACCTTGCACGGTGTGCAGACAACTTTGGGCAGCGCGAATGAGGCGTTTTCGGGCGACTCGCCGCTGCGGCGCAACCTCAGCGCGACGCTGGAGCAGGTGCAACGCATGGCGCGTTCGTTGCGCGTGCTCACCGATTATCTGGGTAGCCATCCGGAAGCCCTGCTGCGCGGACGCCGGGCCGATCCGCCACCGACCCCGCTGGCGCCGCCCCACCAGCCGAGCCAGCCGAAATCGGGGAGCAAGCCATGATCCGTCACGCCAAACCGCTGCTGCTGGCCGCCGCCGCCGCGCTGCTGGCCGCCTGTGCGTCGGCCCCGATGCATTACTACACCTTGCTGCCATCGGCGAGCGCCGAAGCTCCGAATCCGGCAGCATCGCTGGCGTTCGAACTGCTGCCGGTGAGCGTGCCGGCCCAAGTCGACCAGCCGCAACTGGTGGTGCGCGAGGGTGGCCAGAGCGTGGCGCTGCTCGAAGGCGAGCGCTGGATCGCACCGCTGGTCGACGAGGTGCACGGCGCGCTTGCGGTCGACCTGGCGCGGGAGCTGCCCGGTCGCGACGTTGGTGGCATGCCATCCAGTGGCAAACCCGTGTTGCAGGTCAGGCTGGATCTGCGCCGTTTCGATTCGCAGCCGGGCAGCTATGCCTTGCTCGACGGGGCGTGGGGCGTGCGTCTGTTGCATGGTACGAGGCCCGCATCGCTGGCCTGCAGCAGCCGTATCCGCGAATCGGTCGCTCCAGGCTACGCCGCGCTGGTGCAGGGCCACCAGCGGGCGCTGCACGAATTGGCGGGGCAGATCGCCAAAGTGGCGCAGGCGCTTGAAGCCGGTCGATCCGCCAGTTGCCCTGCCGATTGAGCGTGCTCGGCCGGGCACCACGGCTTGGCGGCTGGCTCGCGCTGGGCTAGTCTGGCCAGTTCATCGCAGCCGGCTTCCGCTGGGCTGCACCAACCGCATCAACCGCACCATGGCAGCGCAATCATGCAGGACAAGCAAGCCCCAACTTCCCCCGAACACGACGAGGCTGCCTACCGGCCGCAGGCGGTGGAGGCCGCCGCGCAGCAATACTGGAACACGCAGCACGCGTACGAGGTGACCGAGGATTCCAGTCGGCCGAAGTTCTTTTGCCTGTCGATGCTGCCGTACCCGTCCGGCGCCTTGCATATGGGGCATGTGCGCAACTACACCATCGGCGATGTGATCAGTCGCTACCAGCGCATGAACGGCAGGAACGTGCTGCAGCCCATGGGCTGGGATGCGTTCGGCCTGCCGGCCGAGAACGCCGCGATCAAGAACAACACCGCGCCGGCCAAGTGGACCTACGCCAACATCGAACACATGCGCAGCCAGCTCAAGTCGCTGGGCTACGCGATCGACTGGAGCCGCGAGTTCGCCACCTGTCGCCCGGAGTATTACCGCTGGGAACAGCTGATGTTCACCCGCCTACTCAGGAAAGGCATGGCGTATCGCAAGAACGCAGTAGTGAACTGGGACCCGGTCGACCAAACCGTGCTGGCCAACGAACAGGTCATCGATGGCCGTGGCTGGCGCTCGGGCGCGGTGGTGGAAAAGCGCGAGATTCCGCAGTGGTTCCTCAAGATCACCGACTACGCGCAGGAACTGCTGGACGGGCTGGATGCCTTGCCGGGCTGGCCCGATGCGGTCAAGACGATGCAGCGCAACTGGCTCGGGCGCAGCGAAGGGCTGGACATCCACTTCGTGCTGGAAGGCGAGGGCGAGCCGCTGAGCGTGTTCACTACCCGTCCTGACACCTTGATGGGCGTGACGTTTCTGTCGATTGCCGCTGAACACCCACTGGCGCTGAAAGCTGCGGAGAACAACGAAAAGCTGGCGACCTTCATCGCCGAGCTCAAGCACGGCGGCGTGTCCGAAGCCGAGCTGGAGACCCAGGACAAGCGCGGCATGGATACCGGGCTGCGCGCGATCCATCCGGTCAGCGGCGAGCCGGTGCCGATCTGGGTCGCCAACTTCGTGCTGATGGGCTATGGCACCGGCGCGGTGATGGCGGTACCTGCGCACGACCAGCGAGACTGGGAATTTGCGCAAAAATACAGTCTGCCGATCAAGATGGTGATCGTCGACGCCTCGGTGATCGAAGCCGTAAATCAGATTCAGCACGATTTGTCGCGCGGCGTCGGTATGTATCCCATGCTTGCTGCGCTGGAAGGGCGGGATCTCAGCGCCCAGGATATTTCCGCACCGTTGCGGGTGGTCGAGCAGTTTGAGCGGCGCATCCAGGAGCACGCCGCGTGGACCGAGCGCGGCGTGCTGGTCAATTCCGGTGAGTACGACGGCATGGATTTCGCCCAGGCGCTGGATGCGCTCGCCACGCGTTTCGAACGCGATGGCAGCGGCTCGCGCCGGGTCAACTGGCGCCTGCGCGACTGGGGCGTCAGCCGGCAGCGCTACTGGGGCTGTCCGATCCCGGTGATCTACTGCCCGAAGTGCCAAGCGGTGCCGGTGCCGGAAGACCAGCTGCCGGTGGTGCTACCCGAAGAGGTGGCGTTCGCGGGCGTGCAATCGCCGATCAAGGCCGATCTGGAGTGGCGCAAGTGCACGTGCCCGCAATGCGGCGGGCCGGCCGAGCGCGAGACCGATACCTTCGACACCTTCATGGAGTCGAGCTGGTACTACGCGCGCTACACCAGCCCGGGCGCGAACGCACAGATCGACGATCGCGCGAATTACTGGCTGCCGGTCGACCAGTACATCGGCGGCATCGAACACGCGATCATGCATCTGTTGTACTTTCGCTTCTATCACAAGCTGCTGCGCGACGCTGGCATGGTGCATTCGGACGAGCCGGCGCAGAACCTGCTGTGTCAGGGCATGGTGATCGCCGAGACGTTCTATCGCGACCATGCCGACGGCGCGAGGGACTGGATCAACCCGGCCGAGGTCGAGGTGCAGCGCGACGAGCGCGGTCGTGTCAGCGGCGCGCGGCTCAAGGCCGACGGCCAGCCGGTGCGGATCGGCAGCACCGAGAAGATGTCCAAGTCGAAGAACAATGGGATCGACCCGCAGACCATGGTCGACAAGTACGGCGCCGACACCGTGCGCCTGTTCTCGATGTTTGCCGCGCCGCCAGAACAGTCGCTGGAATGGAGCGAGGCCGGCGTCGAGGGCATGGCACGTTTCCTCAAGCGGCTGTGGCGCGACGTGACCACGCATGCGGCGAACCCGGGTCACCCAACGACGGATCCGGCTGCACTGGACGCTGGCCAGAAAGCGCTGCGCCGCCAGCTGCACGAGACGATCCAGAAGGTCGGCGACGATTTCGGCCGACGCCACGCGTTCAACACCGCGATCGCCGCGTTGATGGAACTGCTGAATGCGTTGGGCAAGTTCACCGACCACAGCGAGCAGGGGCGCGCTGTGCGTCACGAGGCGCTGGAGGCGATGGTGCTGCTGCTCAATCCGGTGGTGCCGCACATCAGCCATGCGTTGTGGCAGGTGCTCGGGCATGCGCCCACCGTGCTGGAAGACCAGCCGTGGCCGCAACCCGACCCGGTCGCGCTGGTGCGCGACACGGCGACCCTGGCGGTGCAGATCAACGGCAAGTTGCGCGCTACCATCGAGCTGCCGGTCAACGCTTCGAAGGACGAAGCCGAGGCGCTGGCCCGCGCACAACCGCAGGTAGTGCATTTCCTCGAAGGCATGACGGTGCGCAAGGTCATCGTGGTGCCCGGCAAGATCGTCAACATCGTCGCAGGATGACATTCATGAGCTTCATCAAGGCGCGTCGCCCGATTCAGGCCTCCCTGCTGTTGTTCGCCGCGCTTGCACTGGGCGCCTGTGGTTTCCATCTGCGCAAGAACGCCGCGCTGCCACCTTCGATGCAGCGGGTGCATCTGGCGGTCAACGGTGACAGTTATTTCCAGCGCCAGCTGGCGCGCGCACTGGGGACTTCCGGCGTCACCGTCGAGGACGATGCCGGTTCGGGCATTGCCGAACTGCGTGTGCCGACCGCGGCCTTCAGTACCGATACGCTGACCTCCGGCGGTTATGCGCGCATCAGCGAATTCGCCATCCACTACACGGTGCAGTTCGTTGTTACCGATGCCAGCGGGCAGGTGCTGGTGCCGACGCAACACATCAACATGTCGCGTGAGTACAGCTACGACGCCAGCGACACGATCGGCAATGCCTCGCAGGTCGAGCAGATCCAGAAGAGCCTCGACGACGACATGGTGCAGGCGATCCTGTTCCGCCTGCAGGCGGCCGAACAGCACCCCGTGCCGGCGACGGCAGCCAGCACGTACTGATGCCGCTCAGCCCAGGCCAGTGGTCCAAGGCGTTGATGGCGGATCGACTGGATTCGACCTACCTGCTTGCCGGCGATGAACTGCTGGTGCTGGAAGCCGCCGATGCGCTGCGCGTGCAGGCCAGGAAGCTGGGCTACGGCGAACGCGAGGTGCTTGAGTGCGGGCAGCATTTCGACTGGGATGATCTCGCCCGCGCCGGCGCCAGCATGTCGCTGTTTTCCAGCCGCCGGCTGATCGACCTGCGCCTGCCCACGGGGCGGCCGGGCATCGAGGGCGCCAAGGCGATCAACGCGTTCTGTGCCGATCCGCCAGCGGATGTCACGTTGTTGATCACCGCGCTGGAGTGGAGCAGCAAGCACGATGGCGCCTGGAGCAGGAAGCTCGATGCGAGCGGCACCATGGTGGTGTTCAACGCACCGAAACCGCACGAGTGGAACGCGTGGATCGGCGCACGCCTTGCCTCGCGCGGGCTTTCCGCCACACCCGACGCAGTGGCCTTGCTGGCCGAGCGGGTCGAGGGCAACCTGCTCGCGGCGGCGCAGGAAGTCGACAAGTTGCTGGTCCTGCATGGCGAAGGCCGCATCGACGCGGCCGAGATGGAAGACCTGGTGGCCGACAGCGCCCGCTACGACGTGTTCAAGCTCACCGACGCGGCGTTTGCCGGCGATGGCGCACGTGCCCTGCGTGTGCTGGCCGGTCTGCGCGCCGAGGGCGACGAATTGATCGCGTTGATGGGTTGGCTGGTAAATCAATTGCAACTGGCGCTGCGCCTGGCCAACGCGCAGAACTTTGCGGCGCAAGCCAAGACCGAGCGGCTGTGGCAGTCGCGCGAGCAGATGTTCCGGCAGGCACTGCGCCGCGCGCCGCGCGACCATTGGTTGCAATGCCTGGCGCGCGCGGCGCGCATCGACCGCCTGGCCAAGGGGCGCGAGACCGGGGATGCGTGGCTGGAGGCCGAGCGGCTGATTGTCGCCATCGCCGAACCGCGTGCGGCCGGAGCACTGGTGTGAGAGCGCTGGCGATCTTCGGTGGTACCTTCGACCCGATCCATCTCGGCCACCTGTGCGTGGTCTGGGAAGCCTCCGAACTGCTCGATGCCCCGGTGCTGATGATGCCGTCCGGCATGCCGCCGCATCGCCCGCCACCGATCGCCAGTGCGCCGCAGCGACTGGCGATGCTGCAGGTGGCGTTGCGCGGCCAGTCGCGCCTGAGTCTGGATGCGCGCGAGCTGGTGCGTAGCGGTCCGTCCTACACGGTCGATACCCTGGTCGAGCTGCGCGCCGAGCATGGCGACCGTCCGCTGGTTCTGCTGCTCGGCGCCGATGCGTTCGCCGGCTTGCCCGGTTGGCATGGTTGGCGCGGATTGTTCGAGCTGGTACATATCGGCGTGCTGAGTCGACCCGGTGAACAAGCCTCATTGCCGGATGAGCTGCAGCAGGAGATCGGCAATCGCTGGGTGGCCAACCCCGCCGCGTTGCAGTCCGTGCCGGCGGGTCGCCTGGTCGCGCTGTCGGTCACTTCGTTGGAAATCTCCGCGACGCGCATTCGGGAACTGCTCGCCGCCGGCCGTGAACCTCGCTACCAATTGCCTGCGGGGCTATTCGATCAGCCCGAACTTCTGGCGCCGTACCGCTTGCCTGCGCCCAAGTGATGTGTATTTGTGTTGAGCACACTGCAAGAATGTGCGGATCGTCTGCCGCGACGTCCAGCATGGTTCGGCGTCGTCGCGCTGAATCTCGGTTACGTGGGGCGTTCCTTCGGCGGGGCCGTCAAGGCAGCTGCAGCAGGCGTTCCATCAATATGCCACGAAGATCCCGACGGGCGTCGAACACGGCGATGATGTAGACGTGTTTGTCGGCGGGTCGATAGATGAGGCGCCACGGCGCCTCGATGATTTCGCGATGGTTGTTGATCCCCATGTCACGCAACTCGGGTACCCGACGACCGCGCGAAGTTTGCGACACAAGGCAGACAGCGCGTGCTTGCAGGCGATTCAATACGTTCAGCGCCGTTGCCGGCTGCTGTTCGGCAATGTATTGGACGATAGACTCAAGGTCGCGCTGAGCGGGGAGTGTCCACAGTACGCGCCGTTTAACCATCGGACTTCAAGTACGCCGCCAGTTGGGCGCGCGCCTTGGCGAATACCTGCTCCTGCGGGACGAGCTTGCCGGCGGCAATGTCCGCTTCGCCCATGGCAATCAGTTTCATCATGGCCAGTGATTTTTGCAACTGTTGGTACTCATCGTAGTTTTGCACCACCGCGCTGGCGCGACCGTTCTGTGTCAACACCAGGGGCGTGGCATCGTGTTCGCGCATCCGCTTCAACAACTGGCTGGCGTCAGCCTTGAAGTCGGAAAGACTCAGAATGTGTTCGCTCATGGTTGACCTCAATTCAGTCTGAATTCGGTTGTCAGGATACACTAGCCGGCCTGTTTGCGATTTCAATCGCTCTGCAACTGCGCCTGCACCTCATTGATCGAGTCGCGGATGCGCTTGGAGAACACCGAGTCGTCATGGTGGATCAGCAGTAGATGTTCGGTGGCGCGGGTCATCGCCACGTAGAGCAGGCGCGCCTCGTCGGCCTCGCGCTGACCTTCCTTGGGCAGCGAGCCGAGGCCGGGGATGATCACGAACGGAAACTCCAGGCCCTTGCTGGAATGCATCGTGATCAGCTTGACGCTGTCCTCGACCACGAACAGGGTCTGCTTGCCGGCGTTGTCGGCCAGGCGATTGGGGATGTCGAGGCGCTGCAGGATCTCGTGCAGCTTTTCGCCTTCCCATTGGTTGCGGTAGAGCACCGCGATGTCGGAATAGGGGCGGCCATGCGCATGTTCGTCGCGCAGGCGCGCCACCAGCACGTCGAGCTGGGCCCGCGCGGTGTCGGTGCGCACCAGCTCGGGTATGGCGCCGCGGCGACCGGCGCTTCGGGGTGCGACCAGCGGCACGCCGTCGTCATCGTCGTCGCGTGACTGGAGCAAATCCTGCGCGAACATACGCGCTACCGAAAGGATTTCCAGCGTGTTGCGGTAGTTGAGCTTGAGGATCGTAGTGCGGCCCTGCGCCTGCACGCCGAGACTTTTCCAGCTGATCTTGCGCCGCTCGGTGTTGCCGTAGATGTTCTGCGCATCGTCATAGAGCACCAGCAGCGAGTTGGTCGCCGGGTCGATCATCTGCACGATCAGCTTGTACCAGTCCGGTTCGAAGTCGTGGCCTTCGTCGATCAATACGGCGCCGTACTGGAAGCGCGGGATCTGGTCGCGATCCACGCCGTCGATCACCTTCTGCACCATCTGTTCGAAGAAGTCCTTGCTGCCCTGGGTGGGCAGCTCCACGTGATAGGCCACCAGCATCTTGTGGCACCATTTGTGGAAGTTGTAGACCTGTACCTTCTCGCTCAGGCCACACTCGCCGATCAGCTGTTCCAACCGCGCCGCCAGCGTCTTGTTGTAGCAGAGCACCAGGATGGGCCTGGAAAGCTCGCGCGCCAGCTGCATCGCGCGGAAGCCAAGAATCATGGTCTTGCCCGAGCCGGCGACGCCGTGAATGACCCGATGCTCGCCGCCGATCGAACGCGCCAGCTGTTCCTGCTGCGCGTCCATCACCTTGACCAGATCCGGGATGGCCAGCGGTCGCACCGCGTCGTCGGTGGGACCGAACAGGCCAAACTGGCCACTGCCGGCTTCCACCCGCAATTCGGGAAACAGGTGCCAGCGCACGCGGTCGATCTGCGGCAGCGTCATGGCCACCGGATACACCTGCGGGAACATCGCCCACAGGCGTTCCTGGAAGGCCTCGGCCTCGACCGTCTCGTACAGGTCGTCACGGCAGATCACCAGGTGCTCGGCCAGCACCTCGCCTAGCGCGCCCTCGTCGAACTGCTTGCGGGTGATGTTGGCTAGCACCACGCCCCAGCCCCACGGCATGATCAGCTTGCCGGCGTAGCGCGAACCCTCCGGGTGGCGCAGCGCCGGGTCGCGCTCCAGCACCACGCCGATCTCCAGCGCGTACGCGCGCGCCTGCAGCAGCGGGTTGTTCTCCTTGACCAGGCCGCGCTCGGTGACCAGGGTGAACTGGGTACTGTCGGCATGTCGGATGGTGTCGGCCTTCCAGTCCTTGACCTCCAGCACCAGCAGGCCGCGGCGTGGGTGGAACACCACGAAATCCGGATGGCGCTGGCGCAGCCCTACCGGCACGTCGTACCACAGCAGGTAGTCGTCCTCGAGCTTCTGTTCCAGCCGCTCGGAGACGCGCTTCTCGCCGCCGGTCATGCGTGGCAGACAGCTGTTGCGGGTGGGAATGAGTGTCGCCACGGAGGCCCCTCGATGAGCGTGCCGGTTGACGTTAGCCGATGCAGCGGGGCTGTCAATGCCGGTCCCACAGGCTCCAAGGAGCCTGTGGGACTTTACTCGGCCGGGCTGCGAATCCGTCTGTGCGGTCCATATTTCCGCCGATTCTTGGCCCATGGAACCACCATGGGCCGGCGAACCGTCGAAAATCTGTCCTCGCACAGCCGAATTCTCGCCTCGACCAGCAAAGTCCGACAGGCTGCTAGACCCAGCGCTGCAACTGTTCCGGCGGGACAGGCATGCGCCGGCAGGCGCGGCTGGCGATGCCATCGCGCAATGCGGCGCGGAACACCGGCGCGATCGACCACAGTGCGTGGGCGGCGAAACGCGCCTGGCGTCGCTGCCGCGGCGTGTGCCCCAGCATGCTGGTGGCCCAGTCCGGCAGCAGGGCGTGGCCGGCGAGCAGGAACAGGTCGCGCGACAGGGTTGCCGCCGGCACCGGCAGGCACACCTGTGCCAGCAGGCCGAGCACCACCCGTGAGCGCTCGGTATACGCCAGCTTGGGCTGGGTGCGCCGGAAATAATCGAGAACTTCGCGCTCGGATGCAGGCACGTCGCGCGCGCCGAGCAACTCGGCAATCCGCCGCACTTCATCGTAATAACGGTCGGCAGCTCCAAGCGGCAGCGCGATATGGCTGTAGCGGCGGTAACCCTGCAAGAAGCAGTATGCCTCGCTGACGTGCACCCAGGTAAGCAGATCAGGATCGTTCGCGGAGTATGGTTGGCCATCCTCGCCATGGCTGGTGACGTGGTCGTGGATCTGCCGCACATGTGCGATCAGCGCCTGGGCCTGGGCGCGCGGCGCGTAGGTGGTGCCACCGACGAATGCGGTGGTACGGCGCAGTCGGCCCAGCAGGTCGCCGCGAAAGTTGGAATAGTCCCATACGCCGGCCAGAGCCAGCGGGTGCAGTGTCTGCAAGGTCAGCGCGGCCAGGCCACCGGCCAGCATGCCGGGGAAGTCCGAATGCACCCGCCAGGTGGCGCTGTGTGGGCCGAACAGACCCGGATCGCCCGGCGGATGGTCGTAATCGAGGCTGCCGGTATCGGCCCGCGGAAACGCACCGAGCACCCAGCGGCGGATCGGCTCGCGGGCAGGACGGGTCAACAGTTCAAGCGGTGAGGACATGCGTCGAGTTTATCGCGCCGGGCATGCACAGTTGGATTCGGACGTCCGTTGTGATATCAATAGACCCATGCATTCCGCCATCGCCTGCCTGTCGTTCTGGTTTTACGGCTACCCGAAGCCAACGGCGGCGGCGTGCACGCGATCGTTTTGAACTGATCGACACCATCACACCGAACCGCCAGCATCCCTGGCGGTTTTTTTTCGGCCGCCATCCGGAACCACCAGGAGAACCGCCATCATGCACCCCACCGACGACCTGCGCATCCGCGCCATCACCCCGCTCAGCACGCCAGCGGAGGTCATGCGCGACTGCGCTACCCCGGACGCCGCGATCGCCACCGTGGATGCCGCGCGCCGCGCGCTGCACGCCATCATCGCCGGACGCGACGATCGGCTGGTGGTGGTGATCGGGCCGTGCTCGATCCACGACACGCGTGCCGCGCTGGAATATGCCGGCCGGCTTGCGCCCTTGCGCCAGGAGCTGGGCGATGCGCTGGAGATCGTGATGCGCGTGTACTTCGAGAAACCGCGCACCACGGTCGGCTGGAAAGGCCTGATCAACGACCCCGATCTTGACGGCAGTTTCCAGATCGGCAAGGGCTTGCGCCTGGCGCGCAGCCTGTTGTGCGACATCAACGCGCTGGGTGTGCCGGCGGGATGCGAGTTCCTCGACATGATCACACCGCAGTACATTGCCGACCTGGTGGCATGGGGCGCGATCGGTGCGCGTACCACCGAGAGCCAGGTGCATCGCGAACTGGCCTCGGGCCTGTCGTGTCCGATCGGTTTCAAGAACGGCACCGACGGCAATGTGAAGATCGCGGTCGATGCAGTGCAGGCAGCGAGTCAGGAGCATCACTTCATGGCTGTCACCAAGGAAGGCCAGGCTGCGGTGGCCACTACCAGCGGCAACGGCGACTGCCATGTAATCCTGCGCGGTGGCAAGTTGCCCAATTACGACGCCGCGAGCGTCGATGGTGCCTGTGCGCTGATCGCCAGGGCCGGCCTGCCGGAGAAGGTGATGATCGATGTCAGTCACGCCAACAGCGGCAAACAGCCGGAGAACCAGCCGCAGGTGATCGAGGATCTTGCCGCACGGATCGCCGCGGGCGAGCGGCGCATCCTGGGCGTGATGGTGGAAAGCCACCTGTTGGGCGGACGTCAGGAGTTGCGACCCGGCCAGCCGCTACGCTATGGCCAGAGCATCACCGATGGCTGTCTCGACTGGGAAAGTTCGGTGCGGGTGCTGGAAAGGCTGGCGCAGTCGGTACGCCAGCGGCGTCGGCTCGAAGCGGCGATGCTGGCGACAGCGCGCACGGAGGTTGCTGCCTGAGACGTGGCGTCGTTCAGTTCTTCAAGTCGCGCGTCCAGCGTGATCGTAGCCTGGGAGTCTGTCGGACTTTACTCGGTCGGTCTGTGCGATGCGCACACCCGATGGCCCGCTCACCGTATCATTGCCGCTTGTCTATTCATCTGCGGGGGTCACCATGTCATTCGCCGTCCAGCACGATCGCGCCACCCATCGCTTCCATGTCGAGGTGGACGGTGTACCTTGCGTGCTCGATTACAGCTTGGCTGCGGGCGTCATGACGATCACCCACACCGGCGTGCCGACCGAAGTGGGCGGCCGCGGCATTGCCTCGGCGCTGGTGCAGGCTGCGCTGGAGGCTGCACGCGGCGAAGGCTGGAAAGTGCTACCTGCCTGCTCCTATGCTGCCGCCTGGATGCAGCGGCACCCGACCTACGCTGACCTGCTGGCCTGAATCTTTACCCTTGGAGTGATCCATGGCTCTGGCGATGGAACTGCCGCCAGCCGGCTCGGCATCAAGCATTCGCTGATCCAGGCCCCGCTGGCCGGCTCGACGCCGCCGGCGCTGGTCGCCGCGGTGTCAAACGCCGGCGCGTTGGGCGCGCCCGGCGCCGGCTATCTGGAGTCGTCGGCTGTTCGCTGGCGTATTGAGCGGTGTACGCCGACTCCGTCCGCCTTTGACCTGCGGCTGCGGCGGGGCAGCTATACTGCAGCTGCGCTATTTTGCGCTGCGATCCTGCATCGAGGCCCATCCTCTTGAGTACAGCCCGCACGAACAAGGCCGTCACCACGGCTACCCTGCGCAAGTCGGTCATCGACGCGCTCGAAGAACTGAAAGCCAAGGACGTCCGCGAAATCGACGTTCGCGGCAAGACCTCCATCGCCGACCTGCTGGTCATCGCCTCCGGCACCTCGGCCCGCCACGTGAAATCCCTCGCCGACGAAGTCGGCAAGTACGCCAAGAAAGCCGGCGTGATACCGCTGGGCGTGGAAGGCGAGAGCGAAGGCGAATGGGTGCTGGTGGACCTGGGCGATGTGATCGTTCACGTGATGCTGCCGCGGATTCGCGAGTTCTACGGCCTCGAGCGACTGTGGACAGTCGGTGACCACGGGCATGAAGTCGACGCCGCACAGGCTGGCTGACGTTGTTCCGTGGTGCCCTCGCAGAGGGGTTGTCTCTTGATCACATCTTGCCTTGATGCACAAGAGTCGGCGTGCAGTGCCCGCCCTGCAACCGTCGCGTAGGGCGGGCATTGCCCGCCGGCTTTCGCTTCAGTTGGAGCTTGCCCTCACCTCAATCCTCTCCTATAGGCGGGAGAGGAGGCGAACGCAAGAAGCGCGGAACTTTATTGGAGCAGTCACATGCGCGCGCGCCTGATTGCCGTCGGTGAACGCATGCCTGGCTGGGTGGCCGAGGGTTTTTCCGAATATCGCAAGCGGCTCTCGCACGAGCTGCCGCTGGAGTTGATCGAGCTCAAACCCGGCAATCGTGGCAAGGGCCACGACGATGCACGGGCAATCCGGGATGAAGGCGCGGCGATGCTCGCCGCACTGCCGCACGACAATCACGTGATTGCACTCGATGGCCGCGGCAAGGCGTGGTCCAGCGCCGACCTGGCTGCGCAGCTGGCGAGGTGGCGCATGACTGGCCGCGACGTGGCGTTCCTGATCGGTGGCCCGGACGGCCATGCGCCCGACGTGCTGGCGCGTGCCGACCAGCGCTGGTCGCTGGGGCCGCTGACCCTGCCGCACATGCTGGTGCGGCTGGTACTCGCAGAGCAACTTTATCGTGCTACCACGATCATCGCGGGGCACCCCTACCATCGGGCGTGAAGCGCGAGCGGCGAACAGTGCCGCCCGCTGCGGCACCACTCTCCATGATGCATCTTTCAGGAACAAACCATGCTCTATCTCGCCTCGCAGTCGCCGCGTCGTCGCGAGCTGCTCAAACAATTGGGTGCGGTATTTTCCGTATTGGATGTGAATGTCCCGGAGCAGCGCGCCGCTGCCGAGACGCCGCACACCTATGTGGAGCGCGTGGCGCGCGACAAGGCGCACGCGGGACTTGCGGCGCTGTCTCGTGCCGATCGAGATGTAGCCGTGGTGCTTGGCTCGGACACCGAGGTGGTGCTGGATGGCGAAGTGTTCGGCAAACCACGCGACGCCGACGATGCCGCGCAGATGCTGGGCCGGCTTGCCGGACGACGTCACGACGTGGTTTCGGCGGTGTGGTTGGTCGCAGGCGATCGTGAGCGGGGCGACGTCTGCGTGTCGCAGGTGCGCTTCACGGCGCTGGATGCGGCGACGATTGCCGTGTATGTCGCTACCGGCGAGCCGTTCGGCAAGGCGGGTGGCTATGCGATCCAGGGCCGCGGCGCGGCGCTGATCGAGCATCTGCAGGGCAGCTATTCGAGTGTGATGGGTCTGCCACTGTTCGAGACGGCGCGCTTGCTGCGCGAGTTCGGCGGTCCCGGCGCGTGACATCAACCGCCGGGATGGGCCACTACGAACCACGCCGCCACGGCGAGCAGGTTGTTGGCGCCGTGCGCGATCACGCTGGGCCAGATCGACTCCGAGCGCAGCCGCAACCAGGCCAGCGCCAGCGCCAGCAGCAGCAGATCGGGCAACGCGAAGACCTGCCAGTCCAGGCCTGGCAGGTGTGCCAGGCTGAAAGCCAGCGAGCTGAGCAGCACCGCGGCGGCGGTGCCCCAGCGCTGCAGCAGCGCCGACAGTAGCACCCCGCGGAACAATAGTTCCTCCACCAGCGGACCCAGGCTCAGCACCATCAATACCAGCGGGATGCGCCAGGCCAGCGGGGTGTTCTCGCCCAGTTGCTGGATGTTCTGGGTCACCGGGTGCCCTTGCGCCAGCCAGTTCGTCAACCACCCGCCGAGCAGCGGGGCAGCGAGTCCGATCGCCACGGCCAGCGGCAGGTAGCCGATCTTCGAGGGCCGGACGAAGCCGAAGCCGGGTGGCCGCGCCAGCGACCACAGTTGCGGCCACCGATGGCAGGTCAACAGCACGATCGCCGAAGTCGCCAACCCCAGCGTCAGCATGACCAGCAAGGCCTGCATGCCAGGTTGCTCCAGTGCCGTATGGACAAGGTGTTCGAAGTGCGCCAACCCCTGCCACGAGTCGACGGAGCCGGTGGCGATCGCCAGGACGATGCCGATCAGGCCGCCGCCGACTGCCTGCAGCACGAAATAGAGCGCAATCCACCCCAGTGCAATCCACAGGCCAGGTGCGCGTGGGGGCCGCGTCGGTGGCGGTGCCGCATTGGGTGTGGGCGTTGAGCGCCGTGGCTCCCGGAGTGCCGGGTTGGCCACGATCAGCCCAGCGCCAAGGCGCGCACGACGCCGATGCCGGCCATGATGAGCAGAGCGAACCAGCCAAGCGTGGCCACGCCGAAGCCGGGACCACGTTTGGCCGGATCCTTTAGATACGCCAGCGCATACCACACCCGGCCCACCAGCCAGACCAGGCCGGCGATACCGGCCCAGCCGCTGAAGCCATAGCTCGCGGCCAGCCATAACGTGGGCAAGAACAAGACGGTTTGCTCCAGCGTATTCATCTGCACCCGGTAGGCGCGTTCAAACGCAGGATGCCCGCTGGTCGCCGGGGCCTTGATTTGATACTTGCTGCGGGCGCTGCCCACGACCCAGCTGGTGCCGAACAGCAACAGCATGGTGAGCAGGGTAACCAGTGCGGGCAGGTGCGTCATGGGATGTCCTCGTTATTGATTTGTCTACTCTAAACCAACCCGGAAGTTCCCTCCGCTCCATCCTGTCTCTTGATCAGATCTTGCATTGATGCAGAATAGCCGGCGGGCCGTGCCCGCCCTACCATCGCCGCGCCGTAGGGCGGGCACTGCCCGCCGGCTGTTGCCGCGGTGTTCAATACCATTCACGCCGCAGGAGGCGGCTCTTGATCCGGCGTCCTGCGGTGCTTGCCCCGCATTCAATCTTCACACCGCATGCTTGCGGGCGACCGCGAGGGAAATCGGGTAATCGCGTGGGGCTCCGTTCTCGGGTGCCTTGCGCACGGTAAACGCCGTCGAAACGGGTGTGCTCCACAAGTGTTTGGGATACCTTAACGCCGGAACGCACCGACGGTGGTTGCACCCGATCAGGCCGGCGATGAAGTCCGCGCGGCTTTGGAGACGGCGCGTGAAGCGACCCGCCACCACCACGCGACACCCAACCCGATCAACGGATATTCAACGAGGCTGCCATGAACGAAAACACGATTCCCACCGGTCACATCCAGCGTCTTGACGACGGTAGCTTCGAGAGCAAACTCCACCGCACGTACGCCGGCCACGACTGTGCCGCCGTCTGGCACATGCTGACCGACGCCGCGAGCCTGGCGCAGTGGATCGCGCCCGGCAGCATCGAGCCACGCGAAGGCGGCAGGGCCCATATCGACTTCCAGGACAGCGGCATCGTCATCGACAGCCAGGTGCTCGCGTTCGATGCGCCACGCGTGCTGGCGTACTCGTGGAGCAGTGGCAACCAACCCCTGCGCCCGCTGCGCTGGGAACTGGACGACGCGCCAGGCGGAACCCACCTCACCCTCACGGTGACCACCCCTGCGGGCGAGGACCCGGCGAAGGCTTGTGCCGGCTTCGAGGGCCACCTCGAAATGTTGGCTGCGGCGCTCGAAGGCGTCCCGATCAAGTTCCCGTTTGATCTGTTCCTTGAGGCCCGGACGGCGTACAACAAGCAACTGGGCAATTGAGTGGATTGCCACTGCGCCTGTTTGCGCCAAGAAGTCACCATTCAAGCTGGCATGCGCTGCACTCAACGCATGGTTGAACGTCGCGCCGCACGCCGAGCCGGCCTACCGCTGGCGGTCTACACACACTTTATTTGAACCGTACGGATGAGCGACCTGATGCGTTCGATCGCGTTCATTTACGCGCCTGAATACGCAGGCCGCGTGGTGTCAACCAGCGCTCGATACCTTCGAACAGCCCCTGCACCAGCAGCGCCAGCAGCGCCGCTGGTACGGCACCTTGCAGGATCAGGCTGATGTTGTCGAGTCGAATGCCGGTGAGTATCGGCTGGCCATAGCCACCAGCACCGATCAAGGCCGCCAGCGTGGCGGTGCCGACGTTGATCACCGCGGCGGTCTTGATGCCGGCCAGGATCGAGCGCAGCGCCAGCGGCAGCTCGATTCGTCGCAGCCGTACGGCCTGCGGAAGCCCCAGCGCGGCCGCGGATTCGCGCAGTTCCGGGGCGATACCGACCAGGCCTGCATGGGTGTTGCGCACGATCGGCAACAGGCTGTACAGAAACAACGCGGCAATCGCCGGCCCCGCACCGATCCCGAACAATGGAATCATGAACACAAACATCGCCAGTGAGGGAATGGTTTGCAGGATCCCGGTGATGCCGATCACCAGTTGGCCAAGCCGTCGCAACCGGGCGGCCAGAATGCCCAGCGGGATCGCCAGCAGGATCGCCAGTCCGAGCGAGGCCGCGACCAGCTGCACATGCTCGATGCTGCGCTGAAGCAGGCGCGACCAGAGCCCGTGCTGGCCGGATCCGGCGTGAACGCCGAGAAATTTCGCGACGACAACATTTTCCGCGAGGCCGTCCAGTTTGACCTCGGCGTTCATCTGCTGCATGGCATGCTGGTCGATGCGCCCGGCCAGGTTGCGCAACGCGGCCACGAACGCCGGTGCGCGCTGCTGCAGCGACAGCCGATACAGATAGACCGCGTCGTAGCGCGGAAAGTAGTGACGGTCGTCGGTCAGTGTGCGCAGGTGGTAGTAGGGGATCTCGGCGTCGGTGCTGTAAAGATCGATGGCGTCCACCGCGCCGCTGGCCAGTGCCCGATAGGCCAGTGCGTGATCCATGCCGCGCACCTGCGTTTGCGGCAGTGCATAGCGCTGGCGCAGGCCGGGCCAGCCGTCCTTTCGATCCATGAATTCGTTGGAGAAGCCGAAACGCAGTCCAGGGTGTTTGGCCAGTTCGGAGAGGCGGCTGATGCCGAGACGGGCCGCTTCGTCGTTCCGCATGCCGATGGCGTAGGTATTGTTGAAACCCAGTGAATCGGTGATGCCAATGCCCAGCGGTTTCAGTTGCGCGCGCAAGGTGGCGATGCTCGCGTCGGCCGCGACGTGCTTCAGCAGATCATGGGTGAGCGTGCCGGTATATTCGGGATAGACATCGATATCGCCTTGCCGCAACGCGCGCCACAGAATCCGCGTGCCGCCGAGCTGGCGCTTGTGCACCGCGTCGACGCCGACCTGTTGCGCGGTGGCGCGCGCTAGCTCGCCGAGGATCACCGACTCGGTGAATTGCTTGGAGCCGATGCGCACGGGTTCGGCGTGCAAACATGCGGGGGCAAGCCACGCAACAGCGACAAGCCACCACGCGAAACGCCAGTTCATCGCATGATCTGCGGCAGTCGGCGCGGTGCCTGTACGAAGCGACGGACGAAGTCGTCCGCAGGGCGATCGCGCAGATCCTCGAAACGGCCGTCCTGCAGCACGGCGCCGCGGCGCATCAGCACCAGGCGCTCGGCAAACCAGGCCGCTTCGGCGAGGTCGTGGGTCACCAGGATCACCGTCTTGCCAAGCCGCTCGAAGATGCGTTGGAGGTCGTCCTGCAGTTCGTGCCGCACGACCGGATCGAGCGCCCCCAGCGGCTCGTCCAGCAGCAGCGCATCGGGATCGGCCATCAGGGCGCGCATCAACGCCACGCGTTGGCGCTGGCCACCGGAGAGTTCCGCCGGATAGCGCGCCAGTACGGCGTGCGGCAGATGGGTCAGCGTGGCAAGCTCCTGCGCGCGGTCGCGAATGCGCTCGAGGTGCCAACCCAGCTGCTGCGGGAGCAACGCCAGGTTGCCCAGCGCGGTGAGGTGCGGGAACAATCCGCCCTCCTGGATCACGTAGCCGACGCGTCGACGCAACGGAAGCGTGTGGGCCGGCTGCAGCACGCGGCCGTCGATCAGGACCTGTCCGCGATCCGGCCACTCCAACCCCAGCAACAGTCGCAGCACCGTGGACTTGCCCGAACCGCTACTGCCGATCAGCGCGGTGGTGGTGCCGGTAGCGAACTGCAGGCTCAGATCGTCCAGCGCAACCACCTCACCGTAACGCTTGCTCGCGTGGCGGATCGCAAAGGGGCTGCTGGTGACTGCGTCAGAGTCCGGCAAGACAGGCCTCGTCAAGATCGCGACGCTTGCGTCCCAGCACGGCGTAGTAATGCAATGGGCGCCCCTCGATCGACAGTCGATGACGATAACGTTCCAGATGATGCAGCCGGAGGTAGTCGTCGTGGATGAGCCGTTGGATCAACTGCGAAAAGCCGCTGGTATCGTCCCGGTCGAGAAACGTTTCCTTGATATTGAACGCGATCCAACCGCGATCCGCGACCAGGTTGTACGCGGTACGGAAGGCGGCAACGGGAATATCACCGAAACCGATCGCCGCCACGCAGGTCATGGCATCGAAGTTCCAGCCTTGTAGTTCCTGCAGCAGCGGGTCGCGGCCACGGGTCAGGTCGAGGACATAGTAGGCGTCGTAGACCCCGGGCCGGTCGCGCATTGCAGCCGCTTTGGCTTCGGCCAGAATATCCACCCCGACCACGCGCGCGGCGCCTTGTTCGAGCAGCAATTCACCGACCATACCGTTACCGGCACCGACATCAAGAATGCGCAGCCGGGAGGTATCTTCTCCCGCGTCTGAAACCACCTCGTCCAGCAGTTCGACCAATTTGCGCGGCGACGCGCATTTCAGGCGATCGTAGAACAATTGTTCATAAAGGCCCGGTCGAGCGTAGATAGCCGCGTAGTCGTGGAAACGTATACAGGCTTCATGACCATATTCGCCCGTCGTGAAGCTGGATTCACCCTGCTCGAGCAGCGTCTGGTCGGACGCCGGGAAACGGATCGGATAGCGCTGTGAATTTGGCCGAGTGGTCATGTTGCCTCACCGGTGGGTGGCGCGACTCTGCCGCCGCGCGTTGCGTCGAAACGAGCAATAACCATAACATCACCTGATTCCCCACCCGTCGCATCCCTAGCAGCCTGTCGGACTTTACTCGGTCGGTCTGCAAATCCATCTGTGCGGTCCATATTTCCGCCGCTTTTTGACCCATAGAACCACCATGGGCCTGCAAATCGTCGAAAATCTGTCCTCGCACAGCTGAATTTTCGCCTCAACCGGCAAAGTCCGACAGGCTCCTGGCGACGCCATCGACCAAGGGATCAGGTATGGGATCGCCCGGGGTTGCCCGCCACGCGCAGCGACCGCTGGCGTTTGGCGGCGTACATCGCCCGATCGGCGTGCGTGAGCAGAGTGTCGGCGTCGGCTCCGTCAGCGGGAAAGCAGGCGATGCCGATGCTGGCCTCCAGTTGAAACAGGCCGTCGGACAATCTGAACGGTTTGGCGATGCGGGCGCTCAGTCCATCGGCCACCAATCGCGCGGCGTCGGCATCGCGACAAACCGGCAGCAACGCAACGAACTCGTCGCCGCCGACGCGAGCCAACACATCGCCTAGTCGAATGCCTTGCTGCAGGCGCACGGCAACCTCGCGCAACAGGTGGTCGCCTACATCGTGGCCGCCGCGGTCGTTGACGAGCTTGAAGCCGTCGAGATCCAGGTAGAGCAGCGCCACGTTGTGATCAGCCTGGGTGGCGCGGTCGATCGCCAATTGCAGTTCGACACGCAGGCGATCGCGGTTGGCCAGCCCGGTCAGCGAGTCGTGACTGGCGCGGTGTTCCAGCTCGCGCTCGAGACGGCGAAGCTCGGTCACTTCGCGGCCAACGCCGATACGCACGTGATGCGCAGGCAACCAGTGGGCGGACCATTGGACGTCCACGGTGTGACCATCCTTGTGGACGTAGCGATTGCGGAAGTGGAATTGCAGTTTGCCAGCCATCACCGCGCGGACCTGCTCGGCGGTGGCTGCGCGATCATCGGGGTGGACCAGTTCGAGGATCTGCTGGCCAAGTACCTCCTCGGGGGCGTAGCCGAAGATGCGCTGGAAACTCGCATTGACGAACAGGAAGTGTCCGTCGGCATCGACCACGCATACGGCGTCAGGCATCAGGTCGAGCACATCGGCAAGCGGTGGCAAGGAGGTCGGGGTCATCTCTGTGCAGTACTCCTGGTGTCTCGCGATGATGTCGTCATCACCGCCGTGCGTGTCGTCAAAAGTTACCAGAATTACTCCCATGCAGTCGGCACAGATCGGGGCGCGGTTCTCCGGGGCGCTCGCCCAATGCGGACTCTGAATGCAGACAGACAGCCTCGTCCAGGTTGCGCTGGCGTCACGGGTGCGGCTGCTCGCCACGAAACAGCGCCAGCGCCAGGCCGGCAGCCAGCACCGCGGTGACGCCAAAGATGGTGAGTGCCATCGCAAACCCCAGTGCCAGCGCCCACTGGAAGAGCAGGCTGCCCAGACCGAAGCCGATGAACAGCGTGAACGCCATCAGGGCGACGGCCTGCCCGCGGCTGCCACGCAGGTCGGTGACGATGCCGGCCAGCAAGGGTTGGGTCAGGTCGAAGCCCAGCGACAGCGCGATGATGGCCAGTTGCACTGCGAGCAGCGGCAGCGAAGCCGCCAACAGCAGCGCGCACACGCCGGTCAACGCCACGCCAGCGGGGATGATCCGGGCGCGGCCGTGGTGATCAGCCAGGCGGCCAATCAGCGGACCGAACAGCACGCCGGGCACCCCATAGCCCAGCAGCGCCAGGCCGATGCCGATTTCGCCGAGCCCGAAACGCTGGTGCAGATAGATGCCCAGCCAGGTGTAGACGCCCGATTGGACGACGGCATTGATCAACACATAGGCGTAGGTGCGCTGGGCCCGCGCCATCGACAGTAGCGCAGCATAGCCGCGCAAGATGACGGACCACGTGGGCGCGACCGGTCGTGCCAACCGCGGGAATGCACCGGTGCCCACGGCTACTATCAGCACCAGGGCACCGATCCCCCCGGCCAACGCGAACAGGCTGGCCCAGCCGAGTACCGGTTCCAGCAATGCACCCACGCTGGCACCGGTGGCCGTGCCGCCGGCAATCGAGCCGAACAGCCAGCCCAGCGCACGCCCGCGTCGCTGGAACGGCACCACGTCGCCGATCAAGGTGAGGCTGATCGGCACCACGCCGGCGGCGCTGATGCCGGCAGCAACGCGCCAGGCGAGGAAAGCACGGATACTGGTCGCCGACGCGGTGGCCAGGGTGAATATGGTGAACGCCAGCAGCGCGGCGAGGATCACCTCGCGCCGTCCCAGTCGGTCCGACAGCGGTCCGCTCACCAGTGTGGCCACGCCTTGCGATAGCAGGTAGGCGGGTACCGCCAGGCCGACCAGGCCGAGTGGGCTGTGCAAGGTTTCGACCAGGGCCGGAAACAGCGGTGCGACCATGAACGCCTGCGCGAACACTAGAAAAGCGGCGCTACAGATGACCGGCAGCATCCAGCGCGGAGCTACTGGCACGGCCAGTGGCGCAACGACGAGCGGCTTCGGCATTACGAATCGGTCCGCTGCCGCTGGTAGTGGCGGGCCACCCGCGCCCGGTTGCCGCAAACGGCAGCCGAGCACCAGCGCCGACGCGGGTTGCGCGCCACGAATTGCAACACGCAATCGGGATGTGCGCATACGCGCAGCTGCGCGGCGGACGGCCCGGTAAGTACGCTCACCGCGTCCGCCGCCAGCGCGTGCAACAGTACCTCGCGCCTGGATGCCGCGGTTGGCTGCACCAGCTTTGGCCCCGCAGCGGTCCACATCAGGCGCGCTGTTGCGGCGGGCGCCGCCAACGCAGCATTCAGTTTGCGCAAGGCTGCCGTGGGTGGGCGCGTACCTTCACGTCGCGCGTCAAGCAAGGTGGCCAGCGCCGTGCGCAATCCCTGCACGGCTCGCAGGTCCGCATGGCTCACCGGGCCCGACCATGCCAGGCGTGCCGACTCGAGATGCAGCCACGCCGCCAGCGCCGCCGGCGAACCCAGCAGATCCACGTCCGCGTGGTCGCGCCGCACGCAGGTGTTCACCAGGTCAAGCGCGAGCGGCTCGCCAAGTAGCGGAAAGTTGTGTGCAACAGTCATGCCCTGAATGTCAAGAATTACGGACCCATTGAAATGATACTAATGGTGGCATACATTAGTCAAAGCATGACGCGACAATCTCGTGCGCAACACGAGTCGCAGGAGGCAAGCCACCGTGGCAACGTCAATGCATGCCACCACCAGTTCCACCTGCTGGCGCCGGACTACCTCGGGTTCGGCTACAGCAGCGCGCCAGCGTCCAACCATGCTGGCGGCCACTCGCGCGCAACATATCGAGGGCGCTGCCGATCCGCAGCACGTCAATCCCGACAGCTGGATTCTGGATCGACATTGGCTCGATCAACCCGGTTGCGCATAAATGGGATATCCGTTGCAACACCTGACTGAATCAAGGAGTTCTGTATGAAGCTGTACTACATGCCTGGTGCCTGTCCGCTCGCCACCCACATCGTACTGGAGTGGATCGGCGCACCTTACGAAATTGTCGAAGTCAAGCGCGACCAGCTGCGGTCACCCGAATATCTGAAGATCAACCCCGCCGGTCTGGTGCCGGCCCTGGTTGATGGTGACCTGACGCTGACCGAAAACGTCGCCATCCTGCACTACCTGGATGCTCTTCATCCCGACAAGCAGCTGGCCGGCGGTAGCACGCCGCGCGGGCGCGCCGAGGTCAATCGCTGGCTCGGTTTCATCAACTCCGACATGCATCAGTCGTTCAAGCCGGTGTTCTCGCCCGAGCGTTACGTGAGCGACAAGTCTCAGCATGCCGAGCTGGTCGCCAACGCCAGCAAGAAACTTCGCGGTCTGTTCGAGCTGATCAATGTCCCGCTGACCAGGCATGACTGGTTGGCTGGCACGACACGCTCCATCGCGGATGCGTATCTGTTCGTGCTGCTGCGCTGGGCCAAGGCCAAGGCCATCGACCTCAGCGCCCTCGACGGGCTGGATCGTTTCTTCCAGCGCATGCACGCCGATGCGGGCGTCAAGGCGGCCATGGAGGCCGAAGGTATTTGAGCTGGAATCCAGGACGGAGGAAGTCAAGCCGCTTCCATGTGGAATAGACGCCAGAGCGGGTTGTCCGGCCAACCCAGGAGCCTGTCGGACTTTGGCTGGCCAGTCTGCCAGTGGCTGCAAGGCGGCACTCCGGTCCCGTGAACTGCCCGGATCTCCTGTAGAATTGTCCGTGTGTCGCAGCACGTGTCGGGTGCGGCAGCTCGCAGTCACGCAACGGAGGCAAGACGGTCGGGATGAGAAGAAGCCCTGAAGTGCTCTTGCGCCGGCTTTCGGTGCGGCAACGGATGACGGCGATCATCGCGCTTTTGTTGTTGCCGCTGGCCGTGCTCAGTGCAGTGAGCATGACGGTACTGAACGAGCAGGAGATAGCCTTTCGCGATTCCGTCGAGGAGTCGGTGCACGGGCTGCTCCCGCTGAGCACGCTGGAGTATTACCTCCAGCAGGCGCTGGTGGATGAATTGCTGGCCGAGTCGCACGACTCGGTGCCGGACTTTGCCGCGCTGACCCAGAGTATCGACAGCAGCTTTTCCAGCATTCAGCTGGGCCCGGACAGCAAGGACGTGCCGAAAGGGGACCTGGACGATGCGCAAAAAACCTGGTTGCAGGCGCGTCCATCGGTTCGTCGCTTGATCGAACAGGTGCATGCCCAGCACTTGAGCGGGGCAGTGGCCAGTTTGAATACGCGCACGGAGCTGGAACGCGCCATACGGGATATAGCAAGTGCGCGCGTAAGTCTGTCCGGCGCGCTCAAGGCGCGCTATGAAGCCGCCGCCGCCCAGCGCACAAGCCAGTTGCACTGGCTGATGTGGAGTTGGTTGATCACCTTGACCGTGGCCGGGGTGTTGATCGTGATCTTCCTGCGCTCCCTGCTGCGACCGTTACAGGCGTTGACGCAGGCGGCCCGACGCATTGAGGAAGGTCACGCCGGCGTACGCGTGGACGTCGACGGGTGGGACGAACTGGCGGTATTGACCGCGTGCTTCAACCGGATGACGGCCAACTGGGAGATCACCCAGAGCCACCTGCAGACGGAAGCGATCAAAGACCCGCTAACCGGGGTGCTCAACCGTCGCGGCATTCTTTCCCAGCTGGACGCCGAGCTCGAGCTGCACCGGCTGCGGCAACAACCGCTGAGCGTGCTGGCGATGGATCTGGATCATTTCAAGTTCATCAACGATCACTATGGGCATAGCACGGGCGATCGCGCGCTGACCTGGGTTGCCAGCACCATGCGTGGCCTGTTGCGCGAGAACGACCACCTGGGACGGCACGGCGGTGATGAATTCATTGCGGTATTGCCGAACACGAACCATGCCAGTGCCCTGGAAATCGCCAGTCGCATCAGCGAACTCGTGCGTGAAGGCGCTGCCCGCGAGGCGGCCTACCCGGAGATAAGCATCGGCGTTGCCACCGCGCCGGAAGATGGTGGCCAGGCAGCATCCTTGCTGGAAGCGGCCGACGCCAGGCTCTACGCGCAGAAGAGGCACCGCCGCACGACCGGCGATGCGGACAGGCAGGAGGGGCACGATGGAGGCCGCTGAAAGGCCGCTGTTGTCTCAAGCCAGGCGCGAATACAACTTGTCCTCGGGCGACTCGCCTGGCTTGCGTCGCGCAGCTTTTCGTCGCTCACGCCACCAGTGCAGCAATTCGTTGGACAGGCGTACTTTCTCCTCGCGGACGAGGACGTCGGCGCGGGTAGTGATCCACGAGGACTTGGTTGCTGCGATCTGCTGTTCGGGATAGACGCTGCGGTGGCCGACGATGAGATAGACGGCAATGGTGGCGCCAGCGACGTACAGCGTGCTCTCACCGCCAAGCAATTCAACACCCATCAGGATCGCCGCGATCGGCGTGTTGGATGCGGCTGCCACTACAGATATCAGGCCCACGGCCGCACCCAGCGCCGGATACAGCCCGAACAGATGGGCAAAGGTTCCGCCAGCCACGGCGCCCATCACGAACTGCTCCGTGATAAGGCCACCGTAAAACCCCGAGCCCAGCGTGATGGTGACAGCAACGCCTTCCACAGGAACCCGAGATACGGCATTACGGCATTGGTTGTCCCTGCAGCGCGTGGTCCATCAGCGGCAGACTCAGGCCCATGTAATCGGTGGGGATCACCAGGAGCAGCAGCGCCAGCACCACGCCACCGATGCAGGGGTGCAGTGGCGGCCAGATCGTGAAGCGCAAACGCAAGCGGGTGAACTGTCGCCGCATCCCATGCAGCAACTCGACGAAGATCCATGCCACCACGCCGCAGAGGATGCCGATCATTACGGTTTTCAGGAACAACAGCTCGGTGTCCCTCCCAGCTGGGAACAGGCGCCTTCCTTGCCAGCTGAACCGCCGCAGCCCAGTGTGATCAGCGCGGCGAGCGGCCTCACCCAGAATGTCTTCCAAGGCATTCGGCCGTGCTGGTCGTTGACCGCAGCTGCAGCCAGTACCGACGACGGCACCGGTCAGGATCGACAGCACCAGCCATTGCAGGACGGTCGCTAGGAGCCTGTCGGACTTTGGTTGGCCGGGCTGCGAATCCGTCTGTGCGGTCCATATTTCCGCCGATTCTTGGCCCATGGAACCACCATGGGCCGGCGAACCGTCGAAAATCTGTCCTCGCACAGCCGAATTCTCGCCTCGACCACCAAAGTCCGACAGGCTGCTAGCATCACCAGCGGTTCGGTTAGGTGGGACCGGACGGAACATGGTGTGTGGTCGGCTACCAGGAGTAAACCCGCAATTTTACCAAACGTGGTTGTATTGCGGGAAACGGCTGGCGCTTGGCGAGCGTCGAGTTCAGCCGTACGGCCGGTTTCAGGGACAGGCACTTTCGCGGGAACGGATGCCCTCTGTCGGATGCTACATGGTGCAGGCCGCTGCCACCGCACGTACACGGCGGGGAAATCCGATGTAGCTGCACTTGTGCGTGTTCGACCCGGGCACATGCTCGTCGCGCCCACACGGCGCTTTCAGGATGGTCAGGACGGTGCGCATGACAGGGCTCGCGCGTCAGGTGGAAATGTTGATGTCGTCGAAATCGCGGTAGACCGGATGGCGCGGCGACACCGGCAGTGCCAGCGGTTCGCGTACCAGCCAGCCGGTGTGGAAGCCGGCAGCCTGCGCAGCGTCGAGCTCTTCGACGATGTCGGACAGGAAAAGCAGGTGCCGGGGGTGCTCGCCGATGGTCTCGGCGATGCGACGGTAGGACTCAGCCTCGCGCTTGGGCCCGGTTTCGGTATCGAAGTAACCGGCGAATAGCGGCGTCAGGTCGCCGGCCTCGCTGTGACGGAAGAACAATTGCTGTGCGGGTATCGAACCGGAGGAGTACACGTACAGGCGTAATCCGTCGGCGCGCCAGGCGCGCAGGCGGGCGGCAACTTCGGGGTAGACGTGCGCGAGGTAAACGCCGGTTTCGTACCCGTCTTTCCAGATCATGCCCTGCAGCGCCTTTAGTGCCGTGGATTTGCGGTCCTGCTCGATCCATTGCAACAGCAGTTCGAGCACTTCCTGACGTTCGGCCTCGATCATCCCGGCCTCCCGTGCTGCCTCATGCAGCCAGTGCTGCACGTCGGGGTGGTCGCGATGGGTTTCGACGAAGGCGGGCAGACGCTTGCGCGCATACGGGAACAGCACGTCGCGGACGAAGCTGATCGAGCTGGTGGTGCCTTCGATGTCGGTGATGATGGCGCGGATTTCGATCATGGCGGAACTATCGGCCTGTATGCGTGTAGGAGCCCGCGAGCGGGCTCTACGGGTGCCGTACCGCGGGTTGCATGCGGGGGAAGCGCGCAGCGATGTTGTCGCCGGTGAAGCTGGCCACCCAGCCTTCCTTGTTGGTGAACAGGCGGATCGCCACAAAGTACGGTGACTCGCTCATGTCGAACCAGTGGCGGGTACCGTCGGGCACGCCGATCAGGTCGCCATGTTCGCACAGGATGTCGTAGACCTTGCCGTCGAGGTGCAGGGTGAATTGGCCGGAGCCGGCGACGAAGAAGCGCACCTCGTCCTCGCGGTGGGTGTGTTCGCTGAGGAATTTCTGGCGCAGCGTGGCGTGGTCTGGATGATCGGGAGTCAGGCTGATCACGTCGACGGCCTGGTAGCCGGCTTCGCCCATCAGCCGGTCGATGTCGCTGCGGTACGCAGCGATCACCTCATCCTGGCTGGCGCCGGGGACGATCGGCTTGCTCGCTTCCCATTGTTCGAAGCGCACGCCGACCTTGCCGAGTTCGGCGGCGATCGCCGCGTGTTCGTCGAGCGTGCGGCGTGCGGTTTGTGGTTCGCTTTCGTCGAAGATGCGCAGGCGGCTCATGATGTCCTCAGCTTTCTCAGTTCCAGTTCGCAGTCGAGCAGGAATTCCAGCGCCTCCAGCTGGCGCATGGTCTCGGCCATGTCATGGCCCCAGGTATAGATACCATGGCCATCGATAAGGTAGCCGTGCAATGGCTTGCCCGCATCCAGCCAGGCGTCGACACACGCCACCAGTTCGGGTAGGTGCTGGGTGTTCGGGAATACGGGGATTTCCAGCACGCCTTCATGCGTGTCGTGGCCGCTGATCGCCTTCTGCAGTTCCCACCCCTGGAACCTGATCAGGCCTTCGGCCGCGAACAGGCGCGAGGCAACGCTCTGGGTGCGCGAATGAGTGTGCAACACGGCGCCCACGGCCGGCCAGCGACGGTAGAGCTGAGTGTGCAGCGCGGTTTCGGCGCTGGGGCGGGCGTCGCTCCCGATGGCGTTGCCATGCAGGTCGATCAGCATGATGTCGTCGCGGCCAAGCTTTCCCTTGTCGCGCCCGGACACCGTGATGGCGGCGTGACCGGCATCGACGCGCATCGAGAAGTTGCTGCTGGTTGCCGGAGTCCAGCCGCGGGCTGCCAGCTCCCTGGCCGTCCGCACGATGCAGTCGGCGCGGCCGTTGAATACGCTGGCGGCTATCGTATCGGGCAGGGTCTGGCTCATGCAGTTTGGACGTCCAAATGAGGCAACAATGATAGCATGCGGCAGTGAGCGTCCCTATGGAGATGAGATCCATTCTCGCAAGTCAGGAAGCATTGCGTTTGCGGGCGTAGGATCGCCGTGAAACCGGCGCAGCGTGTGCCGGGTGCAAACGATGGAGGCTTGTCCATGTCGAACGATCGAGATATCGAATCACGTCGCCGGTTCCTCAAGGTGGCTGCCGGCACCACAGCGGCTGCGGTGGTGCTTGGTGGGTTGCCCCGTATGGCACGCGCTGCCGACCTGCCACCGCTGCCACCGACGGATCCAACCGCAAAGGCTCTGGACTACGTGGAAGACAACACCAAGTCGACCAACGCCAAGCATAAGGCTGGCGACGACTGCAGCAATTGCCAGTTCTATTCCGGCGGTCCCACCGGTCGCGGCCCGTGCCAGCTGTTCCCCGGCCATTCGGTGAATGCGAAGGGCTGGTGCGTCTCGCACACACCCAAGAAAGCCTGATTGCAACGGGAGTCGATCGCGGAGCGTGCAGGCGCGTGATCGCGGGACGGTGCAGGGGTGTCGCAACGCGAACAAAATGCGGCCCGGCAACATCAGGCTGAGGAGCTGTTTGCCTGACGCGCCGGGCCGCGATCCGGGGCCCACTGCCAAGTGATATACCCTCGGACTGAGGATCATACTCCCGAGCCCGGCGAATGGGCGACCTTGGCTGAGGTTTCTCTGGAACTGCGGAGACAACGTGCATGAAATCAATGATCTAGCGCGAGTTTTACGAGTAAGTCCGCAACCTTTGTTGTACGTCATCGAAATGTTGTTTTAGCCGGTGTTTCAAGATGATCGTAGATTCTTGACGATTATCGAAGGATATCAACGGAACTTCGTCACTGGGTCACCTTGCACAGACTGGCGCAACACGCTGTGTCGCCGGCTGTAAAAAAAGTAGATGGCGAAACCGAGCACTGTCCATCCCCCAAGGATGGCCCAGTTGAACCAGTCCAGGCTGAACAGCAGGGCGAAGCAACTGGCCACGCCGGCCAGACAGGTGAACCAGACCCACGGTACCCGGAACGTGCGCGGTAGGTCCGGCATCGTATGGCGCAGGATCAGCACGCCGGCGCATACCGCCGAAAACGCGATCAAGGTGCCCATCGAGGTGAGATTGGCCAGCAGGTCCAGCGGAAACACGGCGGCCAGCAGGGCGATCATGCCGCCGGTGAACAGCGTGTTGATGTACGGCGTGCGGTGGCGTGGATGCACCTTGGCGAACATCTGCGGCAGCATGCCGTCGCGCGCCATGATCATGAAAATCCGCGGCTGCGCGATGATCATCACCAGGATCACCGACGACAGGCCGATCATCGCGCCGATCTCCACGATCAGGCGCAGCCAGCCCAGTTGCGGATGGGCCGCAACCGCGGTAACCACCGGCTCTGGCGTGTCCAGCACGGTGTACGGCACCAGCCCGGTCAGTACCGCGGCCATCGCCAGGTACAGCGCCGTGCAGATCACCAGCGAGACCAGGATGCCGAACGGCAGGTCGCGCTGGGGATTCTTGCACTCCTGTGCGGCTGTCGAGGTGGCCTCGAAACCGATGTAGGCGAAGAACACCATGGCCGCGCCACGCATGATGCCTGACCAGCCGTATTTGCCGTCGCCCTGAGGTTGCGGAATGAACGGATGCCAGTTTTCCGGATTTACGTAGCGGTAACCGACGACCACCACGATCACGATCAGGCCGACCTTGACCAGCACCATCAATGCATTCAGGCCAGATGATTCACGGATGCCGATGTAGCACAGCCAGGTCAGCGCCAACACGATTGCGACCGCCGGGAGGTTGAGCAGATGGCCGGTGGCGACCAGGCGGCCACCGGTGTAGGCCAGCGGTGCCTCGGTCAAGGCGGTCGGCAGGTGCAGGCCCATGTGGTCGAGCAAGCTGGTGAAATAACCAGTCCAGCTGGCCGCCACCGCCGAGGCCGAGATGCCGTACTCCGCGACCATGTTCCAGCCGATGAACCACGCGGCCAGCTCGCCCAGCGAGGCATACGCGTAGGAGTAGGAGCTGCCCGAAATCGGGATCAGGGTGGCGAACTCGGCGTAGCACAGCGCGCTGAAGCCGCTCACGATCGCAGCAATGATGAAGGAGATCAGCACGGCCGGTCCGGCATGCTCGGCCGCCGCGGTGCCGGTGACCACGAAGATGCCGGTGCCGATGACCGCGCCGATCCCCAGCGCAGTGATGCCCCATGGCCCCAGCGTGCGAAGCAAGGCCGGGCCGTGCGCGTGGTCGTCGTTGCTGAAATCGGTCTTGCGCGCGAACAGCTGATTGAGCATGGAGTGAAAGTCTCGGTGGGCCGACATCAGGCGGCGTCGGTGGCCTCGAAAACGCTGCGGCCGGCGCTGTGGGCGTCGGCCGCGGGTGGGGATCAGGAATCAGCCAGCGCTCTGGCGCAACTTGCTGTGGCGATAGCCGTAGAAGCCGTAGATCAGGAAGCCGATCGCGGTCCAGCCAAGGATCAGCCACCAGCGCGTCTCGAACGCCTGCCAGAACAGGAACAGGCAAGCCGCGGCACCGAGCGGACAAACCACCCATGGGAACGGTACGCGGAAGGCGCGCGGCAGATCGGGGCGCGTGTGACGCAGCACCAGTACGCCGATGCACACCGTGGCGAATGCCAGCAGGGTACCCATCGACACCAGGTCGCCCAGCACGTCCACCGGGAACAGGCCGGCCAGCACCGCCGCAATCACGCCGACGATGATCGTACCCACATAGGGCGTGCGATGTTTTGGATGCACCTTGCCCAGCAGCTTGGGCATCAGGCCGTCACGCGACATCGAGTAGAAGATGCGCGGCTGGCCCATGAGCATCACCAGCACCACCGAGCTCAAGCCCGCGAGCGCGGCAAACACCACCAGGATCTTCAGCGTGCCCAGGATGTGACTGGCGCTGCTGCCTGCCGGCACCGTGCTCAGCACGTAGTTGAGCGCGGTGGCCACCGGTTCGGGCGTGTTGAGGTCGGCGTAGGGCGCCAGGCCGGTCAATGCAGCTGCCATGGCGATGTACAAGACCGTGCAGATGATCAGCGAGCCGAGAATGCCGATCGGCATGTCGCGTTGCGGATTCTTGGCCTCGCCGGCGGCGGTCGAGACCGCATCGAAGCCGATGTAGGCAAAGAACACCAGCGTGGCCGCGCGGATCACACCGCTCCAGCCGTACTTGAAGCCGCCTTGGTTCTCGGGAATGAACGGATGCCACAGGTCCGGATTGAGGTAATGGAAAGTCACCGCGAGGAACAGCAAGATCACCGCCACCTTGATTGCCACGATAACGGCGTTCACCGTGGCCGATTGCGAGATGCCGCGATAGCACAGCCAGCTGATTGCCGCGACGATCGCCACCGCCGGCAGGTTGATCAGGGTGCCGGCGGCGATGATGTGATGGCCGCTTTCGTCGAAGGTCAGCGGCGCCGAAGCCAGTGCCGCCGGTAGCGCGACGTTGATGCCGATCCAGTCACTGATCATGCGCAGCAGTTCGTTGAAGTAGCCCGACCAGCCCACCGCCACGGTCGACGCCGCGAACAGGTATTCCAGCACCAGGTTCCAGCCCACGAACCAGGCCACGACTTCACCCAGCGTGGCATAGGAATACGAATACGCGCTGCCGGACACCGGCAGCATGGCGGCGAACTCGGCGTAGCACAGGCCCGCCAGTGCACAGGCGAAGCCGGCCATTAGGAAGCTGATCACCAGCGCGGGGCCGGCGAACTGTGCGGCGGCGGTGCCGGTGAGCACGAAGATGCCGGCGCCGATCACCGCGCCGATACCCAGCATCACCAGGTGGCGTGCGGTCAATGCGCGTTTCAGCGTCACCTCGCCGGTACCGCTGCCCTCGACGGGTTCGCCGGCGTCAACATGAGGCATCGCCTCGATGCCGTGGGTGGCAAAAAGACCTTTGATCATCGAGCTCCCCTCAAGTGATTTCTGTCGCCTGCGTCCGCTTCGTGGCGAGTGGATCGACAGGCTGGGCAATGGCGGGCCAACATATCCCATGCAGCAAAGGTTGTACAAGCTCCTTTCAAGGTGCGGCGAACCTTGCCGCGACCGGTTTCAAGCCACTTCCGTGCTCGATGTTCTCAAGGGTGGAATATTCTTCGTACAACTTGTTGCCCACCGGCGGTTTCAGCGGGTGGCGGTGTTCGTCGATCTAGCGTTGCAGGTTGATGGGCGGTGTGAGGGTCATGGCTGTGCTCGCTTGCCCGACCTTCATTATTAACGCCGGTCGCCGCTTCCGGTGGCTCAGACCTCAAGCGTGGCCAGGTCGCCTTTTTCTTCCAGCCAGGCCTTGCGATCGCCTGCGCGCTTCTTGGCCAGCAGCATGTCCATCAGCTTGCTGGTGCCGTCATCGTTGGCAATGGTCAACTGCACCAGGCGGCGTGTATCGGGATGGATGGTGGATTCGCGCAACTGCGGCGGGTTCATTTCTCCCAGGCCCTTGAAGCGCGTGGTGCTGACCGCGCCCTTGATCTTCTCTCGCTCGATCCGTTGCAGCATCGCTTCCTTCTCGCCCTCGTCGAGGCAATAGAACACCTGTTTGCCCACGTCGACGCGAAATAGCGGTGGCATCGCCACGAATACATGGCCTTCGCTGACCAGTTTCGGGAAATGCCTGAGGAACAAGGCGGACAACAAGGTGGCGATGTGCAAGCCGTCGGAATCCGCGTCGGCCAGGATGATCACCTTGCCGTAGCGCAGGCCGGACAGGTCGTCCTTGCCCGGATCGCAACCGATCGCCACCGCGAGGTTATGCACTTCCTCGGAGCCGAGCACCGAGGTTGACTCCACTTCCCAGGTGTTGAGGATCTTGCCGCGCAACGGCAGGATCGCTTGGAACTCCTTGTCGCGCGCCTGCTTGGCGCTGCCGCCGGCCGAATCGCCCTCGACCAGAAACAGCTCGGTACGGGTCAGGTCGGTGGCGGTGCAGTCGGCCAGCTTGCCGGGCAGGGCGGGGCCCTGGGTAATCTTCTTGCGCACGATCTGCCTGGCCGCCTTCAGGCGCGCGCTGGCGCGTTCGATCGCGAGCTGGGCAATGCGTTCGCCGGTGGCCACGTTCTGATTCAGCCACAGGCTGAAGGCATCGTGGGTGACATTCTCGATCAGGCCGGCGGCGTGGCGCGAAGACAGCCGCTCCTTGGTCTGCCCGGCGAATTGCGGGTCCTGCAATCGTGCGGAAAGCACGAACGAGATCCGCTCCCACACGTCTTCCGGCGCCAGCTTCACGCCGCGCGGCAACAGGTTGCGGATGTCGCAGAACTCGCGGATCGCGGTGGTCAGGCCGGTGCGCAGGCCGTTGACGTGGGTGCCGCCTTGCATGGTGGGGATCAGGTTGACGTAGCTTTCCTGCACCAGCTCGCCTTCGGGCAACCAGGCCAGGGCGACTTCCACGCCTTCCGCATCGCGCGCCATCTGGTGCACGAACAACTCGTTGGGCAACACCTCGTTGCCGTCGAGTTCGCTACGCAGGTAGTCGCGCAGGCCATCCTCGTAATGCCACTCGATGACTTCGCCGGTGCTCTCGTCGGTGAGCTTCATGTTGAGGCCGGCGCACAGCACCGCCTTGGCGCGCAGCAGGTGCTTGAGCTTGCCCAGCGAGATTTTCGGCGAGTCGAAATATTTCAATTCAGGCCAGAAACGCAGTGTCGTGCCACTGCGCCTTTTCGCGACCGAGCCGATCACTTGCAGCGCGCTGACCTTGTCGCCGTGCTCGAACGCCATGGCGTATTCGGAACCGTCGCGGCGAATGGTCACCTCGACGCGGTCGGACAAGGCGTTGACCACCGACACGCCCACACCATGCAGGCCGCCGGAGAAACTGTAATTCTTGCCGCTGAATTTTCCGCCCGCATGCAGCCGGGTCATGATCAGCTCGACCCCGGAAACGCCTTCCTCGGGATGGAGGTCCACCGGCATGCCGCGGCCGTCGTCGCTGACCGAGACCGAGCCGTCGGGATGCAGCACCACCTCGATGGTGGTCGCGTAGCCGGCCAGCGCCTCGTCCACCGAGTTGTCCACGACTTCCTGGATCAGATGGTTCGGGCGACTGGTGTCGGTATACATGCCGGGACGGCGTTTGACCGGATCCAGTCCGGACAGGACTTCGATATCGACGGCGTTGTAGCGACTGCTCATGCGTATGGATCAGCTGGACAAAGACGGTGAAGCATGAGGCGCCGGGGCGGGCACGGTCAAGGATTGGTCCGGCGGCTTCGCGTCATGCACCTGGTCAGTATCTTGCGGCATCCGCGAGGCAGACCGGGTCGCGCTCACGTGGTTGCGTCGAAATTGCGAAACAGCTCCTCTTCCTGGGCAAAATGGAGGTCGAGGACGACATCGAGACGGCGCAGCACGCCGTGTATGTCGCGCCTCGTGGGAGCCGAGGACGAGCTACCGCCTGTTCTGTCCGCGGTCATGCGTTGCAGCAGGCGTACCAGCCGGAAAATCTCGCGGTGGCTCTGGCTCAGGGCTGCGAGGGGGTCGTCGCCACCCAGCTTGGCGGCCAGTTCCGGGTAGAGTTCCGCTTCATCGCTGTGTTCATGCGGCAACAAGTCGTGCTGCAACTGGGTGATCAGGGGCGCCAACTCGCTGAGTGCCGTGTCGTCGGCAAGCCCATGCAGACGGTGCGCGAGTTCGTGCGTGCGCGCAAGCAGCGGTGCCAGGGCAGCGTGCTCACGTTCTATGCGTGCCAGCGCCCCGGCACCGAGGGCAGGTGGGACGGTGGCACCGCGGCCGGCACCAATTGCGCGCAAGGCATTGGCAATGACCGCCACATCGATGACTTCCTGCACGATCGCGCCGGCGAGCGGCGGCAGCTGTCCCATGGCGGCGGCCAGCATGGCCAGCAGCGACAGCCCCATCCCCACGACGATGCTTTGTATCGTCATAATCCATCTTGCGCAGGAAGGCCTGCACCCAGGTGGCGGGAAGGGTGTCGCGGGCGGCGTAGGCGTGACTGCCGAGCGCCACCTGGTGACCGTCGACCTCGCCGCGCAAACCCGCCCCGGGTTCCTCGGAAACGCTACTGGGAGTGTCCAGCGAAATGCCCCGTTCGTGTGCCACGCGCACTTTCACCAGGATGCCGTGTCTGGCGCAGCGGGACAGGCCTCCGACCATCGCCATCGGTGCGGCCGGATCACGGCGCTCCAGGCAGCATGAATCCGCTCGCCGTTGACCTCGAGGGTCTGCGTGTAAAGAAAGGGTCGCTGCACGCCTGTTTCACGTCCCCTCATGGAGAAGTTGCCTGGATGAGGTGATTCCTGTTCACTGAGCCAGTTGCCTGCGCGGCACCGTTGGAGGCGGTACTCATGTCCACTCGCAATCTCGACGCACTTTTTGAACCGTCCACGATCGCTCTCGTCGGGGCCAGCAACCGGCCTGGATCGGTCGGCGCCGTGCTTGCCCGCAACCTGTTCGAGGGCGGCTTCCAGGGACCGATCCTGGCGGTCAACCCGCATGAGCGGGCGATCCGCTCGACCCTGAACTACCGCTCCGTGGCCGAACTTCCGCTCGCGCCCGATCTTGCCATCATCAGCACGCCGCCGCAGGCCGTGCCGGGAATCATCAGCGAGTTGGGCGAACGCGGCTGCCGCGCCGCGGTGGTGATCACCGCGGGCTTCGGCGAGGGCGACCGCGCGGACGGGCAGGAGTTGAAGCAGGCGATGCTGGATGCCTCGCGTCCGCACCTGTTGCGCATCGTCGGGCCGGACTGCCTCGGCTTCATGTCGCCGCACATCGGTATCAATGCAAGTTTTGCGCATCTGACGCCGCAAAGCGGAGACATCGCCTTCATCACTCAATCCGGGGCAATGGCCACGTCGGTGTTCGATTGGGCGTCGGCGCGTGGCATCGGCTTTTCGCACATCGTGGCGCTGGGCTCGATGTGCGATGTCGACTTCGGTGATCTGCTCGACTATCTGGCGCTGGATGGCAGGACCCGCGCGGTCCTACTCTACGTCGAAGCCATTACCCACGCGCGCACGTTCATGTCGGCGGCAAGAATGGCCTCGCGCACCAAGCCGGTGGTCGTGGTGAAGGCCGGTCGCAGCGCCGCCGGCGCCAAGGCTGCGCTTTCCCACATGGGTGCGCTGGCAGGTTCCGATGCCGTCTACGATGCCGCGTTTCGCCGCGCCGGCATGTTGCGGGTACAGACCTCGAACGAACTGTTTCAGGCGGTTGGCACGCTCGACACCGGCATCCGGGTCAGGGGTGACCGGCTGGCCATCCTGACCAATGGCGGTGGCCTCGGTGTTCTCGCCGTCGATCAGCTGGCCGACGTGGACGGCCGCCTGGCGGTGCTTTCAGACGAGACGATCGCGTGTCTGGACAAGATCCTGCCGGCGCCCTGGTCGCACGCGAATCCGGTGGATATCCTCGGTGACGCTTCGGGCGAGCGCTACGCCGCTGCACTGGAAATCCTGCTTAAGGCGGACGAGGTGGACGCGACCTTCGTGCTCAACTGTCCGACCGCCGTGGCCGACAGCCTCGATGCTGCGCAAGCCGTGGTGAAAACGTGGGAAGGTCGCCGATCCCCTGTGTTGACGTGCTGGCTGGGTGAGGGTGCGGCCGTCGAGGCACGGCGGCTGTTCGCGGATCGGAAGCTGCCCTCGTTCGAGAGTCCAGAGCAGGCCGTCCAGGCCTTTGGCCATCTGCTGCGCTACCGGCGTAACCAGCTGTTGCTGGTGCAGACGCCGCCCTCGGTGTCGGACCTGATCTCGATCGACCATGCCAAGGCGGAGGCGATTATCGATGCGGTGCTCGCCGACGACCGCACGGTCCTGACCGAGCCTGAAGCCAAGGAGTTGCTCTCGGCGTTCGGCATTCCGACGGTGGAATCGTTCGTGGCCAGGGACCCGGTCGAAGCCGCGCGGTTCGCCGAGCGCCTGGATGGCCTCGTGGTGCTGAAAATCGTCTCACCCGACATCATGCACAAATCCGACGTCGGCGGCGTCGTGCTCAATCTCGCCTCTCCGGCTGCGGTGGCACAAGCGGCGACGGACATGCTGGAGACCATACGGCAGAAAGCACCGAACGCGAGGATCGATGGTTTCAGCGTCCAGCCGATGATTCGTTGGCCTGGTGCCCACGAGCTGATTCTCGGTATTGCCGAGGACGCGACGTTCGGTCCGGTGATCGTGTTCGGGCAAGGTGGCACGGCGGTCGAGGTGATCGGTGACCGTACGGTCGCCTTGCCCCCGCTCAATCCGGTCCTGGCGCATGACATGATCGAGCGGACCCGGGTCGCTCGCCTGCTGCGTGGCTATCGCGACCGGCCGGCGACCGATCTCGAGGCGATCGCGCTGACCCTCGTCAAACTTTCGCATCTGGTGGTGGATCTCGACCGCGTGGCCGAGCTCGACATCAACCCGCTGCTGGCCGGTGCGAACGGCGTGATCGCGCTGGATGCGCGCGTCGTGGTGAGGTCACGCGGAACGACCAGGCGGCCGCTTGCGATCCGTCCCTACCCACGTGAGCTTGAACAGGAGGTCGAGACCAAAAGCGGCCGGCATTTCGCCCTGCGTCCGATCCGCCCCGAGGACGAGCGCGCGCTCGCCCACATGCTCGAACAATCGTCGCAGAACGACGTGCGCTTGCGGTTCTTTGCGCCAAGGAGGCAGTTCGGTCACGGCTTCTCGGCCCGCTTGACGCAGATCGACTACGACCGCGAGATGGCGTTGGTGGCGCTCGATCCTGGCGCCGCGGAAGTGCTCGGTGTAGTGCGCCTGATCTCCGATCCCGATGGTGGGAGCGCCGAATTCGCGATCATGGTGCGCTCGGATACGCAAGGTGTCGGCCTCGGTCATTGCCTCATGCTGAGCATCCTCGACTACGCGCGCCAGCGGGGCGTCGGCCGGGTGTTCAGTGACGTGCTCCTCGAAAACAGGGCGATGCTGCACATGGCCGAGAAGCTGGGATTCAGGGTTGGCAGGCTGGGTGGTGAGAGCTCGGTCAAGGTGGAACTTGATCTGGATGCCAGCACGACAAGCGACCGGCGTGGATAGATGGGCGAGATTTTCGGAACCTGACTGGAGCTCAGATTGAGGCGCCGGCGAGGCGTGCTGGAAGCTTTACCGATACCCCTGCGCCTGCAACGAGAACAGATGCGCATAGTGTCCGTCCTGTGCCATCAGTTGCTCGTGGTTGCCGCGCTCGATGATGCGACCGTCCTGGATCACGATGATCTGGTCGGCCATGCGCACGGTGGAGAAGCGGTGCGAGATCAGGATCGCGATGCGCCCGCCGGAGAGTTCGCGGAAGTGTTCGAAAATGGTGGCTTCAGCCTGGGCGTCCATCGCGGCGGTGGGTTCGTCGAGCACCAGAATGTCGGCACGTGAGCGCATGAACGCGCGCGCGAGCGCGATCTTTTGCCACTGGCCGCCGGACAGTTCGCGGCCGTTGTTGAACCATTTGCCCAGCTGGGTCTCGAAACCGGCCGGCAGGCTGTCGATGAAGTCGCTGGCCATGCCCTTGTCGCTGGCTTCGCGCCAGCGTGCTTCGTCATCGAAATGGGTCACGTCGCCGGCACCGACATTCTCGCCGACGCGCATCTGGTAGCGCGCGAAGTCCTGGAAGATCACCCCGATGCGTTGCAGCAACACGGCCTCGTCCCATTCGCGCAGATCGGTGCCGTCGAGCAGGATGCGGCCGTGGTCGGGCGTGTACAGGCGCGTGAGCAGCTTGATCAAGGTGGTCTTGCCCGAGCCGTTCTGGCCGACCAGGGCCAGCGATTCGCCGGGGCGGATGTGCAGGTTGATGTCGTGCAGCGCCGGCTCGCCGGCGCCGGGGTAGGTGAAGCCGACGTGCTCGAAGCGGATGCCGTCGTCGGGCTTAGCGCCGCGTTGCGCCATGCCGGTGGCGGGCGGCACCGGGGTCTCCAGGTATTCGTACAGGGTGGACAGGTACAGGTTGTCCTCGTACATGCCGCCGATCGCCGACAGCATCGCCGACACCGCCGCCTGGCCCTGGCGGAACAACATCAGGTACATCGTCATCTGGCCCAGTGTGATGCGCGCGGTTACGGTACTTGCCGCAATCCACGCGTAGGCACCGTACAGCGTCAGCGTGCCGAGCAGGCCCAGCCCGAAGCCCCAGCTCTCGCGGCGCACGGCCAATTGGCGATCGGCGCTGTACAAGGTATGGAAGATGTCGCGGTAGCGCTGCAGCAGCAAGGGGCCGAGGCCGAACAGCTTCACTTCCTTGGCGTGGTCCTCGCGCGCCAGCACGGTCTCCAGATACAACTGCATGCGCGTTTCCGGCGAGCGCCAGCGGAACAGCCGAAATGCGTCGCCGGAGAATTTCGTTTCGGCGAAGAAAGATGGCAGGCCAGCCAGCACCAGTACGGCAACCGCCCACGGCGAAAACTGGTACAGCAGGCTGCCGTAGCTGACCAGCGAGATCGCGTTCTGGCCCAGCCCGAACGTGCGCGTGACCAGCGACAGCGGCCGGGTCGACGCTTCGCGCCGCGCACGGGTGAGCTTGTCGTAGAACTCCGAATCCTCGAAGTGCGCCAGCTCCAGGGTCAGCGCCTTCTCCAGGATCATCACGTTGACGCGCTGGCCGAGCTGGGCGCGCAGCAGCGACTGGCACAGCGACAGGCCACGCTGTGCGCCTGCCAATGCCGCGACCAGCACGCCTTCCAGGGCCACCCATTCGAATACCTGACGCAGCGATGCGTGCCCATCGGCAGCCCAGAGACGACTTGCGGCGACTACCGAGTCGACGATCTGTGCGCCGACGTAGGCAATACCTGCGGGCAGGAGACCGGCAATCAGGGTGACCAGCGCGAGCGCGACGGTCAGTGCGCGGCTGGTGCTCCAGACCAGTACCAGGGCGCGCCCGCTGTAACGGAACACGCCGAGGAAGCCGCGGGTGACATCCGCCGGTTCGGGGGCTGGAATGGCTGCATGAGGCGGCACGTGGGGTAAATGTCAGAAGGCGCGCGACAGGGCGCGAAGTCCCCGACATGGGGGCCGTACCGCCGCACGCAAGTCGAAACGTTTCAGTGCAGCCCCACCTCGACGAACTGTTGTTCGGGTTGCGACCCACGCCCTGGATCGACCACCTGCTGACCCGTTGCAAACAGCTTCCGGATAGCGCTTCGCGAGTCCGGGATGACGAGCGAAATCAGAGTTTCCCGCGGGCGGGGTCACGGTGATCGACTTGCCTGCGGACGACCGTCTGCCAGGCCTTCCGGGTCGGCCTGGACGCGGATTTCGGTGTCGTCGATGTTGACTATCCGACCTGCGTGGATCTTGCAGGTCTTGCGCAGTTCGATCGCACCATCGACCTTGACCGCACCGCTCGCCACGATCGCCTTGCCGGCCCCGCCGCTATCGCACAGGCCGACTAGCTTCAGCAGCATGTTGAGTTCGACGTAGTCGCCTTCCAGTTCAAAGTCGATGGTTTGCATCGTGTTTCCGTGTTGAGGCAGTGGCCCGGGCCCGATGGTTCAACCGGTGTGTTCGTCGTTTTCGGCTACAGGCGGCAGGGTACGGACCAACTGGGTGCGGATCAACGGCAGGCGCGCCGCGCGCAAGCGTTCGAGGGTCTCGAACAACAGCTCGCTCTTCACGCCATTGGCGTCACGCGGACTGTTGACGTAGGCGACGCAGTTGAACGTCATCGCGCCATCGTCGAGGTTCGCCAGTTGCACGTACGGAGCCGGCGTGGCCAGCGTGCCAGGGTGCGCGTTCAGCACGTCAAGCACCAGGCTGCGTACCTTGCCGGGGTCGGTGTCCAGTGGCATGGGCAGCTTGATGTGGACGCGCCCCAGCGCGTTGGGCTGGGTCACGTTGCGCACGTTCTCGGTGATCAGTTGCGAATTCGGCACGATCACGGTGGAGCGATCCCACAGCTGGATCTCGGTGGCGCGCACGTTGATCCGCCGGATATCGCCTTCGACCGTGCCTAAGCTGACCCAGTCGCCCACTTTCACCGGCCGCTCCACCAGCAGGATCAGGCCGGAGATGAAGTTCTGCACGATCGCCTGCAGGCCGAAACCAATGCCGACCGACAGCGCGCTGACGATCCAGGTGATGCTGGTCAGGTTCACATGCAGCGCAGCCAGCGTCAGCACCATCACCAGCAGGCCGCCGAGGTAGCCGAGCAGGGTGACGATGGAATCCTGCATGCCCGGTTCCATCGTCGACTTCGGCAGCAGTTGCTCGCGCAGCCAGCGCTTGATCATGCGCAGCAAAAACACGCCTGCCAACAGGACCAGCAGTGCACTGAAGATGCTGCCGGGATCGATCGGCAGGTCACCCAGCTTCAGGCCGCTGAAGCTTCGCCTGGCGCTGGCCAGCAAGTCGCCGGGACCGGCACCAAAGGGGGTCAGTACGATGGCCAGGGCCAGCACGGTCAGCAGCACCCGGCTGGCACCGGCGAGCAGGGTGGCGGCCTGATCCAGCGCATGCGGCGGCCAATCGAAGGTGGCCAGCAGCCGCTGGCCGCCGCGTCCGCGCGGCGACAACAAGGTGTGGATCAGGTCGTTCAACAGGTGGAACAGCAGGTAGGCGCTGGCCACGATCACGCCTATCCACAGCATCTGCACGGCCACGAAAAATGCCAGGGCGATATATCCGGTGGCCACGCCCAGCCAACTGACCAGCACGCCCAGCACGGCGACCGCACCCAGCAGGCCGATCCATAGCGGGCGAGGCTCCACCGCAGCCCCGGCCACCTGTTCCGGCCGCGCACGTCGCAGGCGCAACCAGGCCGCGCCGATCAGGCCGCTGATCACCAGCGCCATCAGGCCCCGCGTTGCTACCGTGGCGGGCAGGCTGGAGCCGATCGTGCGACTGATCCGTTCGATCAGGCCGAACAGCAGGGCGGCGGCGCCAAGCAACCACGGGAATGGCCGCAAACGCTGTGCGGCGCGGTCCGACAGCGCCGGCAGGCGCCACGAAGGCCGGCGCACCGAAAGCAGCGCACGCCCGAGGCCGGTGACATACGCGGCGAACAGCACCAGCCGTACCACCGCCCTGGCCAGTGCATCGAGGTCCGGATCGAGGATGTCGTTCCAGTTCAGTCCCACGTAGACCAACTGCGCGGCCAGGCCCGTGGTGAACACGGCGGTCAGCGCCACCGCCACCGCCATCGCACTGCGGCGCAGATGACCATCCGGCACGTGCCGGGTCGCCAGGCTCAGCAGCAGCCGATCAAGCAGCCAACGGCCGACGCCCAGCAACAGAGCCGCGCCGATCAGGCACGCCAGCAACGGTTTCTGATTGGGCGGTTGCCAGGCGGTACGCCAGGCATCGGCGCTGCGTGCGTCGAGTCGATTCAGCCGGACGATGTCATCCGGAAAAGTGCGCACAGGGTCGGCCCAGAACGCGTGTGTGAAGGGCGAGGCGGTGCGCGAGGCAAGGCGTGCCTGGAATTCGTCATTGCGCAGGCCGGTAAGTTGTGCCGCCAGTTGCAGCGCGCTCTGGCTCAACAGTTGGGCCTGTTTGATCTGGGCATCCAGAGCGACCTGGGCCTTGTCGAGCTGTCGCCGCTGGGCAGCGACTTCCGGTGCTTCCGGCGGCGATCCTTTGGCTGGCGGCGGACCCAGTACCGCGAGTTGCGCCTGCAGCGCGGCCATCTGGGGGGTCAGGCTGCCAGCCAGTTGGCGCGCCTGGTCCTGTACTTCCAGCGCGGCGTTGCGCAGATCGGCCAGCGGCGTGGTCGGGTGCTTGTTCTTCAGTTCGGCCTTGAGCGAATCGAGCCGATTGTCCAGTTGGTCAAGGGCTTGCGCCGGAGTCGCGGCAGACAAGGCGGCAGCCGGCACCGAGTCGCTGTCTTGGGCAGGCAGGGCGAAGCTGCCGAGACAAAGCAGCACGAAGACGAGGCGGCGGAGCAGGGCAGGCATCCGCGCATGATCCCGGCGTCGCGCTGGGCGGTCAATCGCGGCGACCTTCGCCGCCTCATCCAGCATGGTGGCCGTTCAGATTGGCCGTGGGTTAGGGCTGACCTTGAGCAGTTGCGAACCACGCAGCGTGGCGTACGGATTTCCCAATCCGAAATCGCTCCCGGTCGTGCGCAAAGCTGGGTTTTGCGGCACTGTTGCCATCCATGCCGCTGCCGCAGGTGCAGCGGGCGGTACGCACGAAGGGTGCCATCGCGGCGCAGGAGAGCCACAGCATTCGGTTGGACCCCGCACTGCTTTGTGAGTATGACGGGCGTTACGTGTTCGCACCCGGTGTGCAATTCGCGATCAGCATCGAGCACGACCAGCTGTATGCCTAGTTGACCGGCCAGGCTGCCTTCCCTGTGTATGCGAAGTCGAAGGATCATTTCTTCTACACCGTGGTCGAGGCACAGCTCGATTTCGAGCGCGATGTCAGCGGCAAGGTCGATGCACTGGTACTGCATCCGAACGGCCGGGATCGGCGCGCGCCGCGGCAACCCTGACCGCATCGGGGTGGGCCATCTATAGCGGCGGCGGCCGTCCATCCGCCAGCCGTTTGTCGCACGCGATCCCGGACAGGGTCCGGCGAGCACCGTTAGTCATCCGTTAGACCGTCGTGACGACTTTTCCGTTGTCCCGGCGCCCAATGGCGCCACGGTCGTCCCCGTGTCAGCACCACAAGCGGAAACATCGCCCCCATGACGCGAGGAATGCCTAGGATCCTGTCGGACTTTACTCGGTCGGTCTGCAAATCCATCTGTGCGGTCCATATTTCCGCCGCTTTTTGACCCATAGAACCACTATGGGCCTGCAAATCGTCGAAAATCTGTCCTCGCACAGCTGAATTTTCGCCTCAACCGGCAAAGTCCGACAGGCTCCTGGACATGATTGATGCATGGTTGACGCTGTTGGGTGTGGGCGCCGTGCTGTTCCTGATGACGGCAGACTGGCGGGCCTGGGCGTGGCACCGCCGCGGTGAGGAGAGCCTGGAGATGAACGCAACTTGCGGTACCCTTGCATGCGCACGGCGTGGTGTGCAGCTGCTGCTGGTGCTCGCCGCCATCCCGTTCGCCGCGTCGGCGACCTGTGGCGGCAAATGGGCAAACCTGCAGTCGTATGCCGGCAAGTACCGTGCCGACGACAACCTGCTGGACGCCCCCACGCTCGCCGCGCGCCTCGCGCGCCTGCCGGGGAAAGAGCGCGCGCACCTCCAGCGCAACCTCGATGTGTCGGGCCCGGCCAGACTCGACGCCTGCCATCTCATCGTCACCGGCAATGCGCCGCATATGGGCACGGAGCAGGACGCGATGCTCGAGGTGGATCTCGCCTCGGGTGTGGCGATCGCGGCGATCCACGGCGGCGGGCGCATCGACGTTTACGTGCTCGCCGATCAGGTCGCGGCAGCACCAAGCTGGGAAGCGTTGCCGAAGACCATGAGGGAATGGGCAGTGCGGGCCGACATGGGCTTCCCCGCGCAGCCACCGCGCAATCTCGCGCAGCCCCGCAGTGTCCGCTTGCACGCGCCGCCGCCTGTGGCCATCCACGCCGCGGCGAAGGCGGCAATCCCACCGGTAAAGATCGATTTCGACAAGGACGCAATCAAGCCGACCCCGGCCCAGAACGCCGCGATTCGGCGCGCGGCCGCTGGAGACCTCGCCGATTGCAAGCGCCAAAACAAGGACTGCTACGCCATGGCCTTGGCCGACCTCAATGGCGACGGACGCCCCGATCTGCTGGTCGAGTACGCCTATGCCACCGGCTTCTGCGGCTCGGCGGGTTGCAGCGGGATCATCGTGATGGCGACGCCGCGCGGTTACGCCGGGAAGGCGATCGACCGCCTGCCGAACTTCTATGGTGAGGTCGACATCCTCGACAGCAAGCACCACGGCATGCACGACCTGCAATACGGCGACAGCCCGGTCTGGAAGTGGGATGGCAAGGCATACGCCATCGACAAGGCCGACTTGCCCGGTTCGAGCGCGCCGGCCTGGCAGACCCGCAACGCCGCCGGCCGCACGCTGGCGCTGGTGGTGCCGATCGATTCGGTCATCAAGACGTTGAGCGTGTTCTGCGACCAGGGCAAGCCGGTGCTGGCGATGCTACTGAAAATACCGCGAGCCGCCCCTGCGACGACGCTCACCTGGGTGTTCAACGGCTGGACGGTGAACGTGCCGATGAGCCGCGGCAATCGCGACGCGACCCTGTGGCTGGCCGATCTGTCCGGCTCGGAGGTGCCGCTGTGGCTCGCCCACCGCGGCCGTACACGCACCGCCACCCAGTCATACCTGCGCATCAACGGCGGTACGCAGGGCGAGATTTCCCTCAAAGGTTCGACCGCCGCCACGCAAGCCGCGCTCGGCACCTGCTACCGCTACTGACCGGCGAGACAACGCCATGCAACGAATCCAGCCTCCACATCGATCCAGTCGCAGCGGACTCGCGCCCGTCGCGTGAGGGTACTTACAAGGTGGATGGCGACAAGATCACCGTCGACTCGAGCGGCCACTATCATCTCGTGCTCACCCGCGACAAGGATGGCACGCTCCACCTCAACGGTCGGGGCGGAACACTGACCAAGTCGAACTCGGGGTCGTAAGCGGGGGAAAAGAACAAAATAAAGGGGCGGAGTTGCGGGCGTCAAACGCACCACGAAAATAGCCTATTCGCTCAACCTCGAAGAAGGCGGACGCAGCCATGTCTTGGCCGGGGAGTCACTGACGAAACGGTCAACGGCCTCCTGCATGACGTCGTGAAAGCGCTCGGCTGGGAGATGTCACGCCGAGCTTAAGGCTGCCGGCTCGGTCGTTGCCGGGTCGCCGTGGCGCGTACCCTTATTTGCTCATGCACACCTTCTCAGGTGGATCCATGCCGCCGAGGTCGCCGTACAGGCATTCGTTCTCGTCTACCTTCAAATGCGGGTTCGGGCCCGGGCCCGAACCCGCAGGCGGCGACTTCGATGATCGAACGAATGCGCATGACGATCTCCTCACAATTGGGGTGCTTGCGCGGTTTTGCTGGCTTCCTGCACCTGTTTTGCACGGCGCGCCGCATCCATTGCCTGCAGAGCCTGTTTGGTGTCGGTCAGTGCCTGGTAGCCGCCAGCCTCGTCGACCACGCCGACCTGCAGGTACTGGGCCAGCGCCGGATTGCTGCGCAGCGGCTGGATCATCGCCTCGACGATCACGCCGCAGTGCGCCGACAAGCTCATGCCGTCATCCGGATCGGACACGCTGCTCGTGACGCATGGCGTTCATGCCGTGGTCCATGGCGTCGCGCTCCATTTCTTGCACGATCTGCCGCCCGGTCTTGTGCACGCGCGGCTCGGCGAAGCGCGCGCTGAAACCCTGGCGGATGGTCTGGCCGTAGGTCTGGATCTGGAAGCCGCGGCCGGTCTCGGGCGTGACCACCAGCAGCGGGTTGCTGCACATCACCACGTTGGCGGCTTCTTGGTAAGTCATGCCTGGACGCACGCCGACCACATCGTCCACCGGCGTACCCGGTGGATTCGAGGTCTTGACCGCGGCCGGGCAGTCCACGTCGCCGCGGGCTTGCGCCGCGATCTGCGCTGCGCTGGCGTTGCCCGTGGCCGCTGCCGCTTGGCTGGCACGTGCCTGATTCGAACCTTGTCCGATTTGCTTGTCGCCGCCGCAGGCCACGAGCGTGCCGCCGACCAGCGCGATGAGCAGTAGATATCTTGTATGCATGATCGAATTCCTCTGGTGGATGGCATGGGCAGGCATGGCGAGCATCGCCTCAGTGCTTCTTCTTCAACGTGCCCCATGGCGTGTCGAGCGAGCCGTCCTTGTTGCGTGGGACCACCAGCTTGCCCTGCGACGATTCCAGGATGAGCTTGTCGCCATCGGTGCTGTAGGACAGTTCATGGGTCTGGTTCATCACGGTGACGTCGACCTTGCTGCCGTGGAAGGCGAGCGTCACCATTCCGTAGGCGCCTTCGTAGGTGCCGCTCATGCCGCCGCTGCAGGCGGCAAGCAGAAGCGTGGCAAGCAGGGTCGAAAGGATTTTTCCGCGAGTGTTCATGGGGTTTCTCCGATCTGGATGGGTGAGTTGCCGCGATGGCGCGCAGACAGGCCGGTCAGGGTGTGCCCAGCGCCCGCTTCACGCCGAGTACCGCCAGCGCCAGCGCGGCGATGAGCGACAGGTAGAAGCCGAAGCCGATGCTGAAGAAGTCGGACATGCCTTGCGCCATGTCGCCACCAAGTGAGCTGAGCGCATGCACGGCGCTGAAAATCGCCCACAGCAAGGCCAGCAGCGGCAGCGCCAAGGCAAACCAGGCGCGGCGGTCGTGCCACGCGAGCGGCGTCGCGATGCTGGCGTAGGCCAGCAGCAACAGCGCCTTGATGCTGCCGCCGCCACTACTGCCGAACTGGCTCATTGCGCTGGAGATGTCGAACAGCGACTTGCCCATGCTCTGACCGAGCATTGACACCGAGATGGCGTTGAAGGCCAGGGTGCCGAGCAGAAACAGCAGGTACGCCAGCAGGATCGGTTTGCCGTAGCGTTCGACGATCGAACCGGCCACCACTGTGTCGGCGGCCGCAGCGCCGGTGGGCGCGCGCGTGTCGGCGGCCGTGGTCCCGCCGGAGGACGGCATTGAGGTGGGGATCTTGTGCAGCAGCGTGCCCAGCTTGCCGCCGAGTTCGGCGGCTTTTTCCTTAACCGGTGGACGCGCGCAGGACATGGCTGGTCCTCTATGGTGAGTGGCGGTGACGAAGGCTTGTTGCGCATTGGCACATAAAGCCGGCCAATGTGCTGATGCAGCCGCAAGGCGAGGGCTGGCAGCCGCGGTTGGCGGACTTCGGTTCCAGTCGGTTGCTGGAACCGAAGCGCCTGCAGGAGCTGGGCATTACCGCGCTGGGCTTGACCATGACCCAGGCGATGGGCGATTCCAGCGCCACCCCGTTGTATCTCGCGCCGGAGCTGTTGGCCGGTCACGCGCCCAGCGTGCAAAGCGATGTGTATGCGCTGGGCCTGATGCTGTACCAGTTGATGGTCGGCGACCTGCGTCGTCCGCTGGCCCCGGGGTGGTAGGCGGACATCGAGGACGAACTGCTGCGCGAGGACATTGCCGCAGCCACCGCTGGCGCGCCGGCCCGCCGGTTGGGCAGCGTCGGCAAGCTGTGCGCGCGGCTGCGCCGTCGGGACGCACGGCGGATCGAACGCGCGCGCCTGCACGATGCCGAGGCGCGGGCACAGCGCGCCGAGCACCGGCTGGAGCGCGCTCGGGCGCGGCGACCCTGGATCGCGGCCGCGCTGCTGACGCTGCTGGTTGGCCTGGGCATGAGCCCGTGGCAGTTCCAGCGCGCCCGGGTGGCACGCGACGATGCGCAGCATCAGGCGGCGCTCGCCACCGCCACCAACCGCTTTCTCAATGAGGACCTGCTCGGGGCTGGTATTGGCGGCGATTCGCCTGCCTGGTATGAAAAGAATCCCCGGCTGAGCGAGATACTCGACGCCGCCGCCCGCCGGCTGGATCAACGCTTCGGCAAGGCACCGCTGCTGGCAGCCAGCTTGCGCCAGACTCTGGGCCGGGCGTACCGCAGCACCGGCAACTACGGCAAGGCGATGGTGCAATTGCAGGCGGCCGCCGACCTGCTGGACCGCACGTTGGGCGACGGCGACGAGCGCAGCCTGCTGGCCGAATACGAGCTGGCCGTGATGCAGGCGCACCTGTCGCAATTCAAGCAGGCCAGCGAGCGCCTCGATCGCGCCGATGCCGCTGCCGGCGCGCGCCGCCAGTCGGTGTCGGAAATCAGCCTGCGCTCGCACCTGGCGCGCGGCGACCTGGCCTATCAGCAAATGCAGGTGCAGGTGGCGCTGGACAATTATCAAGCGGCACAGACCATGCAGAAGATCCTGCATCCGGATGACGCGCTGATGTCGGCGCACCTGCTGCTGGGTATTGCCGGCTGCGAGCTGCGGCTGGATCACGCGGCCGCGGCCGCGCGAATTGCCCGCGAGGTGCTGGCCGGGCCGGCCTATACGCAGCAGCGGGTGGGCCTGGCCGTGCTGGCGTTGGCGTCTTCGCGGCTGGGCGACGCGCTGCGTGCGCAAGGCCATTACGCCGAGGCGATTGCCGCCACCCGCCAGGCAGTAGCCGATTACGAGGCGGCGCAGGGAGCCAGCGGACAGGGCACGATCAGTGCGTTGAGCGCGCTCAGTTACCTGTACGCGCTCGATGGCGATGTGGCGAAGTCGCTGAGCAGTCAGCGCGAGGTCTACCAGCGCGCACGCGCACGCTGGGGCAACGCCAACCAATACACCCTGGTCGAGCAGCTCAATCTCGGCTCGCAGGAGCAGGCGGCAGGCGACTTGAAGGCCGCGCTGGCCGACCTGCAGGCGGCCGAGCGCGGGCTGCTCGCGGTGGCCGGCGAGCAAAGCCCTGCCGTGCAGGCGGCGCGTGCGGCGCGTGCCGATGTGCTCAGTCAGTTGGGTCGCAATGTCGAGGCGCTGGCCCTGGCGGAGCACGTCGATCCGGTCGCCTATCAGGCCAGCACCTCCGATCCCGGGCGCGCGGCGGTGCTGAAGGCGCTCAAGGCGCAAATCCTGCTGCGCCTGGGCCGCCGCGCGGAAGGCCTGCCGCAAATGCGGGAGGCGGTTCGGGAAATGCGCTCGGCCGGTGTGTCGGGTGAAGAGATCGCACCGTATCTGAAGACCCTGTCAGGCAGTGCGGTAGCGACCAAGTGATCGTCGCGCCCGTCTCCTCGGCGTACCGAGCGGTGCGTTTGGTGGGTGCGCGCCTTCGGCTCGGTCGCGGCGTGCGACTGGGGTCGCGTCGTGAGCTGTGGAACAGGTTTTTGAACGGCGAGAGTATTGGGCATCAAGTCCAAGGCGGCTTGTCGGGTGCCGCCTGCGTTGGCCAGTGGACTTACAGCGGGGCGCAGTGGCGCACCAGCCACTCCAGGTCGGCGTCTTCGAGCAAGGGGCTGAGCGCGGCGCGCACGCTCGCGTGGTAATCGTCCAGCCAGGCGCGCTCTGCCGGGTTGAGCAGGCCCGGTTCCAGCGCGCGGCGATCGAACGGGCAAAGGGTAAGGGTCTCGAACGCGCGGTATTCGCCGAATTCGGATTGTTCCGCTTCCACCACAACCGCCAGGTTTTCGTGGCGGATGCCGTGTCGACCGGGCTTGTACAGGCCCGGCTCGATCGAGCTAATCATGCCCGGTTCCAGCGCCACCAGGGCGCCGTCGGCCACTGGTGGACGGATGCTGTGTGGGCCTTCGTGCACGTTCAGAAAGTAGCCGACGCCGTGGCCTGTGCCATGCCCGTAATCCATGCCTGCCGCCCACAGCGGCGCACGTGCCAACGCATCCAGTTGCGGACCACTGGCGCCTTTTGGAAAGCGTGCGCGCGACAGCGCAATCATGCCTTTCAGCACCAGGGTGGCGTCGCGGCGTTGTTCGGTCGTGGTTTCGCCCAGTGCCAGCACGCGGGTGATGTCGGTGGTGCCACCCAGGTACTGGCCGCCCGAATCTACCAGCAACAGGCCTTTTGCCTGCAGCGTGCTGTGCGATTCGGGCGTAGCGCGGTAGTGCGGCAGTGCGCCGTTGGCCTGGTAGCCGGCGATGGTGGCGAAGCTCTCGCCGACCCATCCGGGCTGCGCCGAGCGCTCTTCATGCAGGAGACTGTCTACATCCAGTTCGGTGACCGTCATGCCGGCGGCAAGGCGCTGTTCCAGGCGACGGAAGCCGCGCACCAAGGCAGCGCCGTCGCGACGCATCACCTCGCGGATGTGGTCCAGTTCGGCGCTGGTCTTGACGGCCTTGAACGCGGTGCTCGGGTTAGCCGCCTGGATCCGCTTCACGGTGGGTGCGATGGCCGCGCAGATTATGCTGACGACACGGTTTTCGTCCAGCAACAATCTGTCCGATTCACCCAGTTCGGCCAGGGTTGAGGTAGTCGATGCATAGTCGGCGATGGCGATGCCGTCGGCGGCCAGCGCCGCGACCAGGGCATCATCGAGCTTGCTGCGCTGGATGAACAGCGTGGCGCGATCGTCCGGCTGCAGCAGCAGGTGGGCGAGGAAGACCGGGTTGCATTCGACATCGCTGCCGCGCAGGTTGGTCAGCCAGGCGATGTCATCGAGGCTGGACAGAAGGTGATGGGTGGCGCCGAGCTTGCGCATCGCCTGACGGACGCGTTTGAGCTTGTCGGCGCGAGGGGTGGCGGCATACGCCGGATCATGCGCAAATACTGACGCCAGCGGCAAGGGCGGGCGATCCGACCAGATGGCACCGGGCAGGTCCAGGTCCGTGCGTACTGTGGCGCCGGCATCCGCCAGCCGGTGTTCGATGTCCCTGCAGGTGGTCGCAGCCACGCTGTCGCCGGCCACGGCCAGCACTTCGCCTTCGCCCAGGTGCTGCTGCAGCCATTCCAGATGCTCGGGGGTGTGCGCTACGCGCAGCTTCATTAGGCTGATGCCGCTGCCGGTCAGTTGCTGTTCGGCCTGGGCAAAATAGCGCGAGTCGGTCCACAGTCCGGCCTGGTCGCGGCTGACGATCAGGGTACCGGCCGAGCCGGTGAAGCCGGACAGCCACGCGCGCGCCGACCAATGCGCCGGAAGGTATTCGGACAGGTGGGGGTCTGCGCTGGGAACCAGCACGGCAGCGACGCGATGTTCCTGCATGAGGGCGCGCAGGGCGGTGAGACGGGCGGGGACGGGGTTGTTCATCCATGCATGCTAGCAGGCGGGACCCGGCGGTTTCACCCGCAACCGGTCGCTGAAAATGAACCGGCCGGAGGAAATTTCGGCCTTGCATCTCGCCGTGCGGCACTTCTGCCGCTAAAATGCCTGTTTCCAGCACGGCTGCTTTCCATGACCCCCCTGATTTTCGTCACTGGCGGTGTGGTGTCCTCGCTTGGCAAGGGCATTGCTGCGGCGTCGCTTGCTTCCATCCTCGAAGCGCGCGGCCTTTCGGTCACCATGATGAAGCTCGATCCCTATATTAATGTGGATCCGGGCACGATGAGCCCATTCCAGCACGGCGAGGTCTACGTGACCGACGACGGTGCGGAGACCGACCTCGACCTCGGCCACTACGAGCGCTTTCTGCGCACCCGCCTGTCCGGCAAGAACTCGATCACCACCGGCAAGATCTACGAGGCGGTGATCCGCAAGGAGCGCCGCGGCGACTATCTTGGCGCCACTGTGCAGGTGATTCCGCACATCACCGACGAGATCAAGCACTGCATCCACGAGGCGACGCGCGGTTTTGACGTGGCGCTGGTGGAGATCGGCGGCACCGTGGGCGACATCGAATCGTTGCCGTTCCTGGAGGCGATCCGCCAGCTGCGCATCGAGCATGGCCCGGAGAAAGTGGTGTTCATACACCTCACCCTGGTGCCGTACATCAAGGCCGCCGGCGAGATCAAGACCAAACCAACCCAGCACTCGGTGAAGGAGCTGCGCTCGATCGGTATCCAGCCCGACATCCTGTTGTGCCGCTGCGAACAACCGCTGCCGGAGGGTGAGCGGCGCAAGATCGCCTTGTTCACCAACGTGCCGGAAAACGCGGTGATCAGTGCCGCCGATGTCGACGTGATCTACAAGCAGCCGCTGTGGTTGCACCAGCAGGGTCTGGACGAGATCGTGGTGAAGAAGCTGGGGCTCAATGCAAAGCCGGCCGACCTCTCCGAGTGGCAGCGCACGGTCGATGCCGTCGAACATCCCCGGGACGAGGTCACTATCGCCATTGTCGGCAAGTATGTCGAGCACAAGGACGCCTACAAGTCACTCGGCGAAGCCTTGCGCCATGGCGGCATCAAGCAGCAGACGCGAGTGAATCTGGACTGGGTCGACTCCGAGCAGGTCGAGGCCGAAGGTGCTGCCAACGTGCTGGGCAACGCCGATGCGATCCTGGTACCCGGTGGTTTCGGCAAGCGCGGTTTCGAGGGCAAGGTGTTGGCCTCGAAGTTCGCGCGTGAGCATCGCGTGCCGTTTTTCGGCATCTGCTACGGCATGCACGCAGCGGTGGTGGACTTCGCCCGGAATGTCGCTGGCCTGGCCGACGCCGACTCCAGCGAAAATGACCGCAACACCGCCAATCCGGTGATCGGCCTGATCACCGAATGGACCACGGCCAGCGGCGAGATCGAACAGCGCAGTGATCGCTCCGACTTCGGCGGCACCATGCGCCTGGGTGCGCAGGAATGCCGCCTCAAGGCCGGTACCCTGGCACGCGAGCTGTACGGCCAGGACGTGGTGCGCGAACGGCACCGGCATCGCTACGAGTTCAACAACCGCTACCGGCAGTCCTTTGAGGATCTTGGCCTGGTCATTTCCGGCAAGTCGATGGACGACCTGCTGGTGGAGATCGTCGAGCTGCCGCAACAGCAACACCCCTGGTTCCTGGCTTGCCAGGCGCATCCGGAGTTTACCTCGACGCCGCGCGATGGCCACCCGCTGTTCAGCGGCTTCGTGCGTGCCGCGCGCGAATACAAGGCTGTGCGCGACGGCGAGAAGCTCGCGAAAGAGGCGACGGCATGAAGCTTTGTGGTTTCGAAGTCGGCCTCGACCAGCCGCTGTTCCTGATTGCCGGTCCCTGCGTAATCGAGTCCGAACAGCTGCAGGTGGATACCGCCGGCACGCTGAAGGAAATCACTGGCCGGCTCGGGGTGAATTTCATCTTCAAGTCGAGCTTCGACAAGGCGAATCGTTCGTCCGGCGAAAGCTTTCGTGGTCTTGGGCTGGAAGAGGGGCTGCGTATCCTCGCCGAGGTCAAGCGCCAGGTCGGCGTGCCGGTGCTTACCGACGTGCACGAGTACACCCCGATGGACGAGGTCGCCTCGGTGGTCGATGTGCTGCAGACGCCGGCATTCCTGTGCCGGCAGACGGATTTCATCCAGAAGGTGGCGCGTGCCGGCAAGCCGGTGAACATCAAGAAGGGCCAGTTCCTCGCGCCGTGGGACATGCAGCACGTGGTGGCCAAGGCCAGGACCGTCGGCAACGATGACATCATGGTGTGCGAGCGTGGCGCCAGCTTCGGCTACAACAACCTGGTTTCCGACATGCGTTCGTTGAGCGTGATGCGCGAGACGAATTGCCCGGTGGTATTCGATGCCACCCATTCCGTGCAGTTGCCGGGCGGACAGGGCACCCGCTCCGGCGGCCAGCGTGAATTCGTGCCGGTGCTGGCGCGGGCGGCGGTGGCCGTCGGCGTGGCGGGCTTGTTCGCCGAAACGCATCCCGATCCGGCCAAGGCACTTTCCGATGGCCCCAATGCCTGGCCGCTGGACAAGATGGAGGCGTTGCTGGAGACGCTGATGGAACTGGACGCCGTGACCAAGCGGCATCCCTTTCTCGAACAGGACCTGCTTCCTTAGGAGCCCGCGAGCGGGCTCCTACAGTGAAGATTCAACTACAAACGGCGGATAATCATGACCACGACGATCACTCACATTCATGCCCGTGAAATCCTCGACTCGCGCGGCAACCCCACGCTGGAAGCCGAAGTCACCCTGGCCGACGGCGGCTTCGGCCGGGCTGCGGTGCCGAGCGGCGCCTCGACTGGCTCGCGCGAGGCGGTGGAGCTGCGTGATGGCGACAAGTCACGCTATGGCGGCAAGGGCGTGAAGCAGGCCGTGGCCAACGTCAACGGTGCGATCGCCGCAGCGGTCAAGGGTTTCGACGCTGTTGACCAGGAAGGTCTGGACAGGGCTCTGATCGCACTTGATGGCACGCCGAACAAAGGCAGGCTGGGCGCCAACGCGCTGCTCGGTGTCTCTATGGCAGCAGCACGCGCAGTGGCGGCTTCGCGGGGTGAGCCGCTGTGGAGTTACCTTTCGAACGGCAGGCCCGGTGTGCTGCCGGTGCCGATGATGAACATCATCAACGGTGGCGAGCATGCCGACAACAATATCGATGTGCAGGAATTCATGGTGTTGCCGGTCGGGTTGCCGAGTTTCGCCGAAGCGCTGCGCGCTGGCGCGGAGATCTTCCACGCGCTCAAGAGCGTGCTTAAAGGGCGCGGACTGAGCACCTCGGTGGGTGACGAAGGCGGCTTCGCGCCCAATCTGCGCTCGAATATCGAAGCACTGGACACCATTCTCGAGGCGGTTCGCAAGACCGGCTACAAGATCGGCGGCGAGATCCTGCTGGGTCTGGACGCAGCCAGCTCCGAGTTCTACAAGGACGGCAAATACGACCTGGCTGGTGAAGGCAAGCAGTACAGCCCGGAGCAGTTCGTCGACCTGCTGGCCAGCTGGGCGAAGCAATATCCGATCGTGACCATCGAAGATGGCATGGCAGAGGGCGACTGGGACGGCTGGAAGCTGCTTACCGACGCCATCGGCGACCGCATCCAGGTGGTCGGCGACGACCTGTTCGTGACCAATCCGGCGATCTTCCGCGAAGGCATCGAAAAGCACATTGCGAACTCGATCCTGATCAAGGTGAACCAGATCGGCACGCTGTCCGAAACGCTGGAAGCGATCGCGATGGCCGCTGCCGCGAAATACTCCGCGGTGATTTCGCACCGTTCCGGCGAAACCGAGGACACCACCATTGCCGACATCGCGGTGGCCACCACGGCGACCCAGATCAAGACCGGTTCGTTGTGCCGCAGCGACCGCGTGGCCAAGTACAACCAGCTGCTGCGGATCGAGGAGCAGTTGGGCAGCGCGGCCCGTTATGCCGGTTGCAACGCGTTTCCCAACCTGAAGCACCTGCCTGTCTGAGACGGATCATTGACTGCCCATGCTGCGCTGGATCGCCCTGCTTCTGCTCCTGCTGCTGATCGGTTTGCAACTGAAGCTGTGGTCCGGCAACGGCAGCATGCGCGAGGTGGACAGCTTGCGCCAGGCGGTGAAGAAGCAGTCGCAGGAGAACGCTTCGCTGCTGAAGCGAAACCAGGCGCTGGCTGCCGACGTGCATGATCTCAAGCATGGCGACCAGGCCGTGGAGGCGCGTGCACGCACCGAGCTGGGGCTGATCAAGCCGGGCGAGGTGTTCTACCAGGTCGTCGAACCGCCGGCGCACGCGTCCAGTGCACCGGCGCCGGCAGCGTCCAGCGGGTCGCCATGACGGCCCCGGCGTTGTGGTGCGTGGTGCCGGCGGCGGGTCGCGGCACGCGGGTTGGCGGGGATCGACCGAAGCAATATCAAACGCTGGCAGGAAGGTCGTTGATCGAGCGTACCCTGGCGCGTCTCGCCGCGCATCCGCAGGTTGCCGGCCTGCTGGTGACGCTGGCCGCCGGTGACCGGCACTGGTCTGGCCTGGACACGCTGCATGGCAAGCCCGTCCTCACGGCAGTCGGCGGCGTGGAGCGCAGCGATTCGGTGCTGGCCGGGCTCGACGCGTTGCCTGCTGCGGTAGGCGCGGATGACTTCGTGCTGGTGCACGACGCGGCGCGCCCGTGCGTGCGACTGACCGACATCGGCAAGCTGATCGAGCTCGCTGCGGCCACCGACGGCGGCCTGCTCGGCGCGCCGCTGCGGGATACGCTCAAGCACGCCGATGCGACCGATCGGGTCGAACGGACCGAGCCGCGTGAGCGCCGCTGGCGCGCGTTCACGCCACAGATGTTCCGGCGTGGCCCGTTGGCGGCGGCGCTGCGCGAGGCGGCACGGCGCGGCGTGAATGTCAGCGACGAGGCGATGGCGATGGAGCTGGCCGGCTTCGCACCCTTGCTGGTCGAAGGTGCCGAGGACAATATCAAGGTGACTACGGCGGCGGATTTCGTGCTTGCCGAATTCCTGCTCGAGAGAACCGCATGATGCGCATAGGCACCGGGTTTGACGTACACGCCTTTGGCGAAGGCGATCACCTCGTCATCGGCGGCGTGCGTGTGCCGCATGCGCGCGGCGTTGTTGCGCATTCCGACGGCGACGTGGTGATCCATGCCCTGTGCGATGCGATTTTCGGTGCGCTGGCGCTCGGCGACCTCGGCCGGCATTTTCCGGCCACCGATCCGCGCTGGCGCGATGCCGACAGCCGCCAGTTCCTGCGTCATGCGGCGTCGCTGATGGCCCAGTACGGTTATGTGCTGGGCAATGCGGACGTTACGGTGATCGCCGAGGCGCCGAAGGTCGGCCCACACGCGCAAGCGATGCGGGAAAACCTGGCCGCCGACCTGGGTTGCGAGGTTGACCGGATCAGCGTGAAAGCCACCACGACCGAGCAGCTGGGCTTCTGCGGTCGCGCCGAAGGCATCGCCGCACAGGCCTGCGTACTGCTGGAGCGTGCGTGAACGAGACCGCGGCCCGACGTCCCACGGAGCGTTTGCACGACCAGCTCGAGGCCGTCGTCGAACTGCTGCGCCAGCACGACGATGAAGGACTGACGGCGTCGGCGACGTCGGCCTTGTGTGAGCAGCTCGACGAACTGCATCCGGCCGATATCGCCTTCATTCTGGAGTCGCTGCCGCTGGACGACCGCCTTGCCCTCTGGCAATTGGTCAAGGCCGATCGCGACGGTGAGACCCTGCTCGAGGTCTCCGACGCGGTGCGCGATTCGTTGATCGCGGACATGGATCGGCACGAGATCCTTGCTGCGGTCGAGGATCTCGATGCCGACGAGCTGGCTGACCTGGTCGAGGACCTGCCGAGCGCGGTGTTGCCCGAACTCATGGCGAGCCTGGACTCGCAGCAACGCGAGCAGGTGCAGTCTGCGTTGTCCTATGCGGACGACCAGCTCGGCGCGCTGATGGATTTCGAGATGGTCACGATCCGCGAGGATGTCAGCCTGGAAGTGGTGCTGCGCTACCTGCGCCGCTGGGACGAGCTGCCGGCGCAGACCGACAAGCTGTTCGTGGTCAACCAGGACAATCTGCTCACCGGTGTGTTGCCGCTGCACTGGCTGCTGGTCAACTCGCCTGAGAAAATGGTCAGCGAGGTGATGGCGCCGGACGTCAACACCTTCTTTCCCACCGACGACGCCAATGAAGTGGCGCAGGCGTTCGAGCGTTACGACCTGGTGACCGCGCCGGTGGTCGACCAGCGTGGCCACCTGGTCGGGCGTATCACCATTGATGCGATGGTCGACGTGATCCGCGAAGAGAGCGAGAGCGAGGCGCTCGGTCGCGTCGGTCTGCGCGAGGAAGAGGACATCTTCGCCTCGGTATGGGCGTCGCTGCGAAACCGTTGGATGTGGTTGGCGATCAACCTGATGACCGCCTTCATCGCCTCGCGCGTGATCAGCCTGTTCGAGGGCTCGATCGAGCGGCTGGTAGCGCTCGCGGCGCTGATGCCGATTGTGGCCGGCATCGGCGGCAATTCGGGCAACCAGACCATCACCATGATCGTGCGTGCGCTGGCGCTTAACCAGATCAGCCCCGACAGCGCGAAGCGGTTGTGGCGCAAGGAGCTGACCGTGTCGTTGTTGAACGGACTGGTGTGGGGTGGCGTGATCGGCGTGGTGGCGTGGCTGCTGTACGACAGCGTTCCGCTGGGCCTGGTGATGACTTCCGCGATGACGCTGAACCTGCTGCTGGCGGCATTCGCCGGCGTCGGCATCCCGATGTTCATGATCCGGTTCGGGCGCGACCCCGCACTGGGCTCCAGCGTGTTGATCACGGCCATGACCGACAGTGGCGGTTTCTTCATCTTCCTCGGGCTGGCCACGATTTTCCTGTTGTAGCGGCAAACCCATGACGCTGCCCGTTGGGCCAGTTGTCACGATGTCGTATGTTCCATTCCTTAGGTAACGAGATTCCCATGTCCGAGCTTCCCTGTGCCTGCGGCGAACCGCCATTGACCGCGCGATTGCGTGCCAGCCCCGAGGATTTCCAGGTCGAGGAAATTCTCGGTTACGACCCCGACGGCGCCGGTGAACACCTGTTGCTGTGGGTGGAAAAACGTGGCGCCAATACCGACTGGGTGGCGCGGGAACTGGCAAAGTTCGCCAGTGTGCCACCGGTTGCGGTCGGCTACGCCGGCATGAAGGATCGCCACGCGGTGACCCGGCAGACTTTTTCGGTGCAATTGGCCGGCAGACCCGATCCGGACTGGTCGCACTTTCCGCATGCGGAAGTGAAGGTACTGGCGGCGACGCGGCACTCGCGCAAGCTCAAGCGTGGTGCGCTGCGTGGCAACCGTTTCGTGCTCGTCCTGCACAAAGTGCGTGGTGATCGCGCGCTGGCCGAGCGCGTGTTGCAGCAGATCGCCGCACGCGGGGTGCCCAACTACTACGGCGAGCAGCGTTTCGGTCGCGAGGGCGGCAACGTGGCGCAGGCGCGGGCCATGTTCGGTGGACGTCGGGTCGAGCGGGACAAGCGTTCGATGCTGCTGTCGGCGGCGCGTTCGCAGATATTCAATGAGGTGCTCGCGGCAAGGGTCGAACGCGGTTGCTGGGACACGCCGTTGGAGGGCGAGGTCTGGTGTCTGGCCGGCTCACGTTCGTGGTTTGGTCCTGAGCCCTTCAATGATGCCCTGGCCGAACGGCTGGCACGCGGCGACATCCATCCTTCCGGGCCCTTGTGGGGGCAGGGCGAACCGCCGACGCAGGCGGAGGCTGGAATGCTCGAGCGCGAGATCGGTGCAGCCCATGACGATCTGGTTGTCGGCCTGGTTGCCGCCCGGATGGACCAGGAACGCCGCCCGCTGCGCTTGTTGCCCGGAAATTTGCGCTGGCACTGGCTGGATGATGCGACGCTGGAGTTGTCGTTCGAACTGCCGGCCGGCGCGTATGCCACGGTAGTCGTGCGCGAACTCGCCCTGACCGCGCCGTAGATACCGTCTCGACTCTTGTGATGCAACTGCGCAACTCGGCGATGCGTGCGGCGGTGCCGTACGGTGGTCGTGCGCCGACCCCACGTCCCGTCGGTAGGAGCACGCTCGCGGGCGATGCTCTTGTTCTGATGCATGAGCGGAGATCAAAGCAACAGCATCGCCCGCCAGCGGGCTTCTACCCGGTGACCGGCGGTTCAGCGTTTGAGCAGTATCACCACGGCACCCGTGCCGCCGAGTGCCGGTCGCGCCGAGGCGAACGCGATGATGTCGTCGCGCCGGCGCAGCATGCGATTGGTGAGCGTCTTGAGTACCGGCCCGGCTGCCTTCGAGCGCAGACCCTTGCCATGGATGATGCGTACGCAGCGAATGCCGGCCATGCGGGCTTCGGCAAGGAACTCGATGATGCTTGCCTGGGCGGCGGCGGCATTCATCTGGTGCAAGTCGAGATCGTCCTGCACGCTGAACTGGCCGCGCTTGAGTCGGCGCAAAAGTTTCGGTGGGTAACCGTCGCGCAGGTAGCTGAGTTCCTCGCCCACTTCCATACTGGCCGGGTCGAACGCCATGTCCAGCAGTTCGCCGGGCACGGCCGCTTCGTCCGCTTCGAACATGTGCGGGTGTGGCGCCGGTTTGCCAGGAGCCGGCGCTGGGGCGACCGGGTCGAAACGCTGCACATCGCCGATCGCCTCGCGGAACAGGCGCCGGTCGTCGTCGGTGATCTGGGCAGGGCTGCGCCTCTTCATGGAGACATCCTGGGAGTCTGTCGGATTTTACTCGGTCGGTCTGCGAATCCATCGGTGCGGTCCACTACCCGCCGCTTTTTGACCCATAGAACCACTATGGGGTCCGCAAATCGTCAAGAATCTGTCCTCGTACAGCTGAATTCTCGCCTCAACCGGCAAAGTCTGACAGTCTCCCAGCCAGAAGCGATCCTTGTGTGGGGTCAATCCAAGTGAAACAAGTGGGTACGCTACGGTAGACTTGCGCTCATTCTGTAGTAGCCACAGACGGTTCGGTGGCACAGGCAGTCAGTTTTCGATGGAGCATCATGCGAGTTCTGGTCAGCAACGACGATGGCGTGGATGCGCCAGGCATCCGCGTGTTGGCCGAGCGCCTGCGCGCGGTGGGGGAGGTTACCGTGGTGGCGCCGGATCGCGATCGCTCCGGCGCCAGCAATTCGCTCACGCTCGACGCGCCACTGCGGGTGTTGCCGATGGGCAATGGTTATTACCGGGTGGCCGGCACGCCGACCGATTGCGTGCATCTGGCGTTGGCCGGGCTGCTCGAAAATGAACCAGACATGGTGGTGTCCGGCATCAACAACTCCGCCAACCTGGGCGACGACGTGATTTATTCGGGCACCGTGTCCGCAGCGATGGAAGGGCGCTTCCTGGGTCTGCCGGCGATTGCCGTGTCACTGGTCAGCGAGGATCACAAGGGCGTGCACTACGACTCGGCGGCGCAGGCGGTGTTGCTGCTGATGAAGCGCCTGCTGGTCGATCCGCTGCCTGCCGACACTATCCTCAACGTCAACGTGCCAGATCGGCCATGGGCGCAGATCGAGGGTTTCGAGGTTACCCGGTTGGGACGGCGCCATCGCTCGGGGCCGTGCATCGCGCAGACTGACCCGCGGGGGCGGCCGATCTGGTGGATTGGCCCGGCTGGCGAAGTGGATGACGCTGGCCCCGGCACGGATTTCAACGCCGTGCGGCGGGGTTTCGTCTCGGTCACGCCGATCCATGTCGACCTGACGCGATTCCAGGCGCTGGAAAAGGTCAGCAGCTGGATGCAGGTTCTGAGCGACGGCATGGCCAGGACCCGGGCCGGCAACGACGAGGCGGCCTGACCGATGAGTCCCTATCCGTTGCCGCCGGCCGAACTCAAGGGCGAGGGCATGACCTCGCAGCGTGCGCGCGACCGGCTTGCCGCCGTGCTGCAGGAGGCAGGCATCCGCGATCTGCGGGTTATCGAGGTCATCCGCAACCTGCCGCGCCATCACTTCATCGACCAGGCGCTGCATTCGCGCGCCTATGAAAACGACGCGCTACCGATCGGGCATGGCCAGACCATCTCGCAGCCGTGGGTGGTGGCGCGCATGACCGAGGCCATGCTGGAGCATTTCGAGGGACAGCGGGGCATGCCGCGCAAGGTGCTCGAGATCGGGACCGGCTCCGGGTATCAGGCAGCCGTGCTCGCCGCACTGGCCGGGGAGGTGTTCACCATCGAGCGGATCGAGGCCTTGCTGCGCCAGGCGCGCCGCCGGTTCCGCCAGCTGGGCCTGACCAACCTGCGCTCGCGCCATGACGACGGCAAGCTGGGCTGGCCGGACGAAGCGCCGTTCGACGCGATCATCCTCACCGCGGCCGGCGATACCATTCCCAGCCGGATTGTCGATCAACTCAGTCCCACCGGCGTGCTGGTGGCCCCGGTGGGTTCGCCCAGCCGGCAGAACCTGATCCGCATGCGCGGCGATGGGCAGGGCGACTTCGCCCTGGAAGAACTCGGCGCGGTCAGCTTCGTGCCGCTGCTTGGCGGTATTGGTTGATGCGCCTGTTCGGGACGCTTTATGCCCGCGCACTGGCCTGGGCGCGCGCGCCGCGCGCGCTGTATTACCTGTGCACGTTGAGTTTTGTCGAGGCGTTCATCTTCCCGGTGATGCCGGAAGTGATGCTGGCGCCGATGATGCTGGGCAAACGGCACCGGGCATTTTTCTACGCGAATATATCGCTGCTGTTTTCGCTGCTTGGTGCGCTGGTCGGCTACGCGCTGGGCCATTGGGCTTACGAAGCGGTGAAGCCCTTGTTGAGCGTGCACATGCAAGAGGTCATCACAATTTGGGTGGGAAGCCTGCGCGCCGACATGAACGAGCATTGGCTGGCCATGCTCGGAGCGCTGACGCTGGCGGCGCTGCAGCCGGTGATCCCGATGAAGCTGGTAACCTGGGCGGCTGGCATCGTCGGCGTGCCGATCCTGCCATTCCTGGCTTGCGTCGCCGTGGGCCGCGGCAAGCGGGTGTGGCTGCTGGCGCTGTTGATCCGGGCGTTCGGCGAGCGCGCAGAGCGCATGCTGCACCGGCATATTGAATGGATCGGGTGGGTCGCGCTGGCGCTGCTGGGACTCTTGCTGGCCTGGTGGGTGTGGCCGCGCTGATGATTCGGGTCGAGGAAGTTCCACGCATGAAAAAGCCCGCCGGCCTCGGTATGCTGACGCGTATGGATCGATCGTTTCGCTGGTTTTCCCTGCTCCTCGTGTCGATAGCGCTTGCCGCCTGCGGCACTATGCGCAGTTCGGTGGTGGTCGAACCGACGACGAATGGGGGCGGGGCAGGCAGCCAGGCGCGGTCGGCCATGCCAGCGCGCACGCCGATTCCGGGTGGCAGCTATGTAGTGGCAAAGGGCGATACGCTTTATTCGATTGCCTTTCGCAAGGGTGTGGATTTTCGCGACCTGGCGCAGTGGAACGGCATCGCCGCGCCCTACACGATCTGGCCAGGCCAGCGCCTGACATTGTCGCCGCCGAGCTTGGTAGCAGCGAGCGGCAAGGTGGTTGCGTCATCCCATTCCGTAGCCCCGGCGGCGCCGGTATTCCAGTCGGTTGACGGCGCCCAATCCGCCTCATCAACAGCACCCTCGTCGGCGCATGCAACAGGTGCCGTGCCCACCGCGCCTGCACCGCCGTCTCCGGCAAAGTCAGCCTCCGTGGAAACGGTGCCGGTGGCCGGTGTCTCCACCATCCGGTCGCCGCCCGCCATACCCGCTTCCCGACCGGGGGCCGCTGGCGCCGTGCGCGTTGCCGGCGGGGTCAACTGGCGCTGGCCGGTCAACGGTAGCCTGATCAGCCGGTTCAACCGCGGCGACGCCATACCCGGCATCGAGATCGCGGGCCAGCCCGGCGAGCCGGTACGCGCTGCCGCCGCTGGCGTGGTGGTGTATAGCGGCAATGGCCTGGTCGGCTATGGCGAGCTGGTGATCATCAAGCACAACGACAGTTTCCTGTCCGCCTATGGGCACAACCGCAAGCGCCTGGTCAAGGAGGGCCAGCAGGTGACTGCAGGGCAGCCGATTGCCGAGATGGGCTCCACCGGTGCCACCCGCAACGAACTTGAGTTCCAGATCCGCAAGGATGGCAATCCGGTCGATCCCTTGAGCTATCTGCCGTCGCGCTGAGCAAATGTGCAGCCCCCGAGCTGACCCGATCAGGTCGGACACGATCAGGTCGGCGGCAGGATGAATCCGGCGACCACCTGGCGGTCTTCGCCAGCCAGCAGGTTGTAGGTACGCGCCGCGGCCGCGTTGTCCATGACTTCGATGCCAATGCCCTTGCGCAGGAAACCGGCCATGAACGCCGCCGCCGGGAAGACTTGGTGTTCGCCGGTACCCAGGATCACCAGCTCCGGCTGCAGCGCGAGCAGCGTCTCGACATGTCCGGCGTGCAGGCTTTGCGCCGCGTCGATTGGCCACGTTTCGGTGATACCAGCCGGTGTGAGCAGGAAGCTGTGATCGATCACGCGGTCGAGCAGAGTGACGCTGTGCGCGTCGACACGACGCACCAGCAGATAGCCTTCGAATTGCTCCAGTGACAGGTCCATCAGCGGGGCAGCGCAATCTTTGGCTCGTCGGTGTTGCGCCTGAATAGCACCACGACGTGGCCGATTTGGTGGATGGTTTCTGCTTGCGTGCCGCCGGCGAGGACGTCGATCTGCGCCTGTCGTGCGTCCTTGTCGCCAGCGGAGAGTTTCACTTTCACCAGTTCGTGGATATCCAGTGCCTGGCCCAGTTCCTTCACCACGGCCGCGGTGGCGCCCTTGTTGCCGAGCAGTAGCACCGGGTTCAGGTCATGGGCGAGGCGGCGCAGGTAGCGGGTCTGCGACGGGGTAAGTGGCATATGTGGGGCCAGGTTCACGATCAATTGACTGCACAGGGTATCATGTGCCAACCCGCCCCATTCAGATTGCGTTCCCCGATATGGCCCGCAGCAAGAGCAGCGCAGTCTGGCTGCGTGAACATTTCAATGACGAGTTCGTCAAGAAAGCCCAGGCCGAGGGTTTGCGTTCGCGTGCGGTTTACAAGCTCGAGGAGCTGATCGAGCGCGACCGGCTGCTGAAGCCGGGCATCAACGTGGTGGATCTTGGCGCGGCTCCGGGCAGCTGGTCGCAACTGGTGCGTAACCGCTTGGGTGACAGCGGCAAGGTGCTCGCACTGGATATCCTGCCCATGCCGAGTATTGCGGGCGTGGATTTCCTGCAGGGCGATTTCCGCGAGGAGTCGGTTCTGCACGAGTTGGAGGCCAGGCTGGAAGGGTATCGGCTGGATCTTGTACTGTGCGATCTGGCCCCCAATATGAGTGGTGTGGCGCTGGCCGACCAGATCCGCGCAATGGGCTTGGCCGAATTGGCGCTGGATTTCAGTCGGCAATGGCTCAAGCCAGGCGGCGCGTTCCTGATCAAGTTGTTTCAGGGAGTCGGTTTTGACGATTATTTGCGCAGCTTGCGTGCAGACTTCAGTCGCGTGACGATGCGCAAACCCAAGGCCTCGCGCGCCCGTTCGCGCGAGGTGTACGCACTGGCGACCGGCCGCAAGCCCTTCGCGGTGCCACTGGCGAGTACCTTGCATGAATGAAACAGCGAAAAACGTGTTGCTCTGGGTGATCATTGCGGTAGTGCTGTTCACCGTCTTCGAGAGCTTCAATCCCCGTGGCGCGGACGCGTCGAAGCTGGCGTACAGCACGTTTGTGCAGAACGTGGATAGTGGGAATGTCTCCAGCGCCACGATAAGCGCCGACCAACCTGCGACCATCAGCGGCAAGCTGAAAGACGGCAGTGTGTTCCGTACGGTCGTTCCGGTGCTGGGCTCCTCCACCAACGCGGTGGTCAAGCAGATGCAAGACAAGGGCGTGGAAGTACGCCAGGATCCGTCCGAAGGTTTCTCGCTGATCGGCCTGCTGGTGAGCTGGTTGCCAGTCTTGCTGATTGTCGGCGTGTTCATCTGGTTCATGCGCCAGATGCAGTCCGGTGGCGGCGGTCGTGGCGCGATGAGCTTCGGCCGCTCGCGCGCCAAGCTGCAGGGTGAGGATCAGGTCAAGGTCAATTTCAGCGATGTCGCCGGCTGCGACGAGGCAAAGGAGGAGGTCGGCGAACTGGTCGAGTTCCTGCGCGATCCGGGCCGCTTCCAGAAGCTTGGCGGCAAGATTCCGCGCGGCGTATTGATGGTGGGCCCGCCCGGCACCGGCAAGACCCTGTTGGCGAAGGCCATCGCGGGTGAGGCCAAGGTGCCGTTCTTTTCGATTTCCGGCTCCGACTTCGTCGAGATGTTCGTCGGCGTCGGCGCCAGCCGCGTGCGCGACATGTTCGAGCAGGCCAAGAAGCACGCGCCATGCATCATTTTCATCGACGAGATCGACGCGGTCGGCCGTCATCGTGGCGCCGGGCTTGGCGGTGGCCATGACGAGCGCGAGCAGACGCTGAACCAGTTGCTGGTCGAGATGGACGGCTTCGAAGGCACCGAGGGTGTCATCGTGATCGCCGCGACCAACCGTCCCGACGTGCTCGATCCGGCCTTGTTGCGCCCGGGTCGCTTCGATCGCCAGGTGGTGGTCGGGCTGCCCGACGTTCGCGGCCGCGAACAAATCCTGAAGGTGCACATGCGCAAGGTGCCGACCGCCAGCGATGTCAATGCGATGACGATTGCACGCGGTACGCCCGGTTTTTCCGGTGCGGACCTGGCCAACCTGGTCAACGAGGCTGCGTTGTTTGCCGCGCGCGAAAATGCGCGCGAGGTGCGCATGAGCCATCTGGACAATGCGCGCGACAAGATCCTGATGGGCACCGAGCGCCGCTCGATGGCGATGAGCGAGGACGAGAAGAAGCTCACCGCCTTTCACGAGGCGGGTCATGCGATCGTCGGCCGGCTGGTGCCCGAGCATGACCCGGTCTACAAGGTCACCATCATCCCGCGCGGGCGGGCGCTGGGCGTCACGATGTATCTACCCGAGGGCGACAAGTACAGCATCAACCGCGTCGCGATCGAATCGCAGTTGTGCTCGCTTTACGGCGGGCGCGTGGCCGAGGAGTTGATCTTCGGTACGGACAAGGTCACGACCGGGGCTTCCAACGACATTGAACGGGCCACCAAGATGGCGCGCAACATGGCGACCAAGTGGGGTCTGTCCGATGAACTCGGTCCGATCACTTACGGCGAGGATGAGGACGAAGTGTTCCTGGGCCGCTCGGTGACCCAGCACAAGAGCATCTCGAACGAGACCGCCAGCAAGATTGATGAAGTGGTACGCAGCATCCTCGATCGCGCCTATGCGCGCAGCAAGACACTGCTGACGGCGAATCTCGACAAGCTGCATGCCATGGCCGAAGCCCTGCTGCAGTACGAAACCATCGATGCCCACCAGATCGACGACATCATGGACGGGCGTGAACCGGGACCGCCGGCGGACTGGATCAAGGATGCAGCGGCTGGCTCGGTACCCCCGCCGCCGCCGCCGAAGGGCGGTGCAGGGGTGCCGGTGGGCAAGGTCGGCGACCCGGCAGCCCAGAGTCGCGCGGGTTTGGACGGTTGAGAAATTTGGACGGCCATTTCAGCTCGTGCAGCGGAGAATCGAAGCATGGGAAGGGCAACCATTGGCTGCCCTTCCCATGTCGCGGATCGGGCAGGGGCATGCCGTGTCCGGATGATATTGCATGCTTGGATGGAGAAATTTGACGAAAAGGGTTGACGCCTGCGTGCGGAGTCTGAATAATTCCGCCTCTTGCTTCAGCGCCTCGATGCCAAGGCATCAACGCATGAAGTGGAAGTTTCCTCAGTGCGCCCGTAGCTCAGTTGGATAGAGTACCTGGCTACGAACTAGGTGGTCGGGAGTTCGAATCTCTCCGGGCGCACCATTTTCATTCAGCGAAGCGGGGCGCTTGCACCGCGTTTTGTTGTCATCACAGCGAGTTGTCTGTGGCGGTGGAGACGGGTTCTAACGACATGGTGTGCATCATACGGATTGACTGAGCGAGGCGTCACCCGTAACATTCCAAGGCTTCGGTGGCGAATGCGATCGAGGGTTTAGAAAGCGGGGTATAGCTCAGTCTGGTAGAGCGTTGCGTTTGGGACGCAAAAGTCGGGGGTTCGAATCCCTCTACCCCGACCAGCAACACGTTCTACCGGTCATGACTGCGCCTGTAGCTCAACCGGATAGAGCATCGGCCTTCTAAGCCGAGGGTTGCAGGTTCGAATCCTGTCGGGCGCGCCAGTATCAAACGATGGTGGATGTAGCTCAGCTGGTTAGAGTCCCGGATTGTGATTCCGGTTGTCGTGGGTTCGAATCCCATCATCCACCCCAGTTTCACCCCGGTTTCCGGGTATATCCCAGTCAATGGGCCGTTAGCTCAGTTGGTAGAGCAGTTGACTCTTAATCAATTGGTCGAAGGTTCGAACCCTTCACGGCCCACCAACAAGGCAGAACGCCGACCGCCAGACCAGCGGTCGGCGTTTTGCTTTGCGCTTCGCGGATCGGTGGCGGCGCTTGTGCTGGAAGGCCGTGCGACCGTAAAATGACCCGCTTTGGTACTACGGAATCACCGACTTGGATGATGCTGGCGGCGAGGTGCTGGCGGCGGTCATCAGCGGCGTCTGCTGGCTTGGCCGGTACTCTGTCGTCGTGCAGTCTGGTCATGGCGGCAACGCGAGAGTGGCGGAATTGGTAGACGCACTGGATTTAGGTTCCAGCGGGTAACCCCGTGGGGGTTCGAGTCCCCCCTTTCGCACCATGTCCAAAAAATGGTTTTCTTTGCAGGCGGCAATCCCGCCGTGGCGCTTGTGGCGGGGCCACAACATCAAGCAGCACCAGGAGACGTCATGCAGGTTTCGGTTGAGAATGTCGGTTCGCTTGAGCGCAAGCTCACGGTGAAGTTTCCCGCGGAGCGGGTCGAGACGCAGGTCAGCGCGCGGATCGCGGAAATGGGGCGCACGGTTCGTTTGAAGGGGTTCCGGCCAGGCAGGGTGCCGGCGACAGTGATCAAGCAGCGCTTCGGCGAACAGGTGCGCGGCGAAGTCCTGTCTGACCTGATCGGCAGCACGCTGCGCGAGGCGGTGGCGCAGGAAAAGCTGCAGCCGATCGCGAATCCGGCGATCGACACGACCGGCAAGCCCGAGAACGGCGAGATCGCCTACACCGCAACGTTCGAGATCATGCCGGAGTTCCCGGAGATCGACGTCTCTGCGCTGGAAATCCACCGTGCGACCGCGGAAGTCACCGATGCCGACATCGACCGCATGCTGGAAACGCTGCGCTTGCAGCGGCGCAGTTTCGATGAAGTGGAGCGTGCCTCGATTGAAGGCGATTTCGTGATGTTCGAATACGCCGCCGTGGTCGGCGACTACCGCTTCCCGACCGAGGGCCTGGAACGCGCCGGCAGCGTGCTGGGTTCGGGCACCTTGTTTGCCGCGCTGGATGAGGCCTTGAGTGGCCACCAGGCCGGCGCCAGATTCAATGCCGAGATCGCGTTTCCACAAGACTTCCGCAATGAGCACCTGGCGGGGAAGACTGCCGACGTCAGCTTTCACGTGGTCAAGGTGCAGGAGCCGAAGCTGCCCGAGATCGACAGTGAGTTTGCCAAGCTTTTCGGTATCGAGGACGGCGACGTGGAGAGGTTCCGCAAGGAAGTCCGCGCGAACCTGGAGCGCGAGCTCAAGGCGGCCTTGATGGCGCGCCTGAAGTCCGAGGTAGCGGAAAAACTTGCCGCTACCCACGGCGAACTGGATGTTCCGAAGATGATGGTGCAGGCCGAGGCACGTACACTGGCCGCCGGCAGTGTTTCGCAGGGCCAGCAGACTCCGCCGCAACTGGTCGACGCGGCCATGCCGATGGCCCGCAAGCGCGTCATTGCCGGCTTGCTGATGGGCGAAATCGCCCGCAAGCAGGAGCTCAAGGTCGATCGCAAGCGCATCGCCGAGCAACTGGCAGCGCTCGCTTCGACCTACGAGGAGCCCGAGCAGGTCATTGAACTCTACAATGGCGACCCCCAGTTGATGTCAGGGCTGCAGAACCGCGTGATGGAAGACCAGGTGGCCGAGTGGGTGGCCGAGCATGCCAACACCACCCGGCAGGACTTGAGCTTCGACGACGTGATGCGACCAGCCAGCGACTGACGAATGCCAGGCCCATCCACTCCTGAAGGCGCGAGCATGACCATGGATACCATCACGAATCTCAACCTGGTGCCGATGGTCGTCGAGCAGACGGCTCGCGGCGAGCGCTCCTACGACATCTACTCGCGCCTGCTCAAGGAGCGGGTGATCTTCCTGGTCGGTGAGGTCAATGATCAGGTGGCCAACCTGATCGTGGCGCAGATGCTGTTCCTGGAGTCGGAGAATCCGGACAAGGACATCAATTTCTACATCAACAGTCCCGGCGGCGCGGTGACTGCCGGGCTGGCGATCTACGACACCATGCAGTTCATCAAGCCGGCGGTCAGCACGATGTGCATCGGCCAGGCCTGCAGCATGGGGTCGTTCCTGCTGATGGCTGGCGCCAAGGGCAAGCGGTTTGCACTGCCGAACTCGCGCATCATGATTCACCAGCCCTCAGGTGGTGCGCAGGGTCAGGCCACCGATATCGAGATCCAGGCACGCGAGATCCTGTATATCCGCGAGCGGCTGAACAAGCTTTACGTGGAACACACCGGCCAGCCGATGGAGAAGATCGAGCTGGACATGGAGCGTGATCGCTTCATGAACGCGCATGACGCAAAGACTTACGGTCTGATCGACGAAGTGCTTGACAGGCGTGCCGGCGAGACGGTCAAGTCGGCCTGAGCAACCTGTTTTACCCAAAGTTTGCGAGCTGGGCTCTGCGTCTGCAGGCGGACGCGGAGGCCTGTGGTATTCTCGCATTGCATCCAGATTTACCAGCGGGATCGAGAGTATGAGCGACGACCGGCAGGGGCGTTCCAGCGACAGCGGCAAGATTCTCTATTGCTCGTTCTGTGGCAAGAGCCAGCACGAGGTGCGCAAGCTGATCGCGGGTCCGTCCGTGTTCATCTGCGACGAATGCGTCGAGCTGTGCAACGACATCATCCGCGAGGAACTCGAGGAGAAAGCCGCTTCCGGCCGCACCCAGCTGCCCAAACCGCGCGAGATCCGCGAGTCGCTGGATCAATACGTGGTCGGCCAGACCCGCGCCAAGAAGGCGCTGGCGGTGGCGGTGTACAACCACTACAAGCGGATTGAGTCGCGCCAGAAGAGTGACGACATCGAGCTGGGCAAGTCCAACATCCTGCTGATCGGTCCGACCGGCTCGGGCAAGACGCTGCTGGCCGAGACACTGGCGCGCTTGCTCAACGTGCCGTTCACGATCGCCGACGCCACCACGCTCACCGAAGCCGGCTACGTGGGGGAAGATGTCGAAAACATCATCCAGAAGCTGCTGCAGAAGTGCGATTACGACGTCGACAAGGCACAGTCTGGCATCGTCTACATCGACGAGATCGACAAGATCTCGCGCAAGAGCGAGAACCCCTCGATTACGCGCGATGTTTCCGGTGAAGGCGTGCAGCAGGCGCTGCTGAAGCTGATCGAGGGCACGCTGGCCTCGGTCCCGCCGCAAGGCGGGCGCAAGCATCCGCAGCAGGAGTTCCTGCAGGTCGACACCAAGAACATCCTGTTCATCTGCGGCGGTGCGTTTGCCGGCTTGGAAAAGGTCATCCAGCAGCGTTCCGAGAACACCAGCATCGGCTTCTCGGCCGAGGTGCGCAGCAAGGAACGCACTGAAAATCTGGGCAAGGTGCTGGCCGACGTGGAGCCCGCCGATCTGGTGCGTTTCGGCCTGATTCCCGAGTTTGTGGGGCGTTTGCCAGTCGTGGCCACGCTGGACGAACTGGACGAAGGCGCGCTGGTGAAGATCCTCACGGAGCCGAAGAATGCCGTCACCAAGCAGTTCAGGAAGCTCTTCGAGATGGAGGAGGTGGAACTCGAATTCCGCCCCGAGGCATTGCAGGCCATTGCCAAGAAGGCGCTCAAGCGCAAGACCGGCGCGCGCGGCCTGCGCACGATCCTCGAGCAGGTATTGCTCGACACCATGTACGAGCTGCCGTCGCTGGAGCATGTCAGCAAGGTGGTGGTGGACGACGCGGTGATCGACGGGCAGGCCGAGCCCTACCTGATCTATCGGGGTAACCTGCAGCAGCGGGTCGCAGGCGATGGCGGCGACGCCGCTGCCTGACTCATCTTCACGCCTGAAACCCGCGCGGCTCCGATGACAGCATCGGGGCCGCGTCGCTTTTCCGCATACCCTGCACCTTGAGCAGCCGCCATTCGCCTCCACTTGACGTGTAGACAGGCCCGGCGCAGTGTCGGGACGAAGCCTTATCCAAATTCGAGGAATCGTTTTTTCATGGCCAAGCAAGCCCTTCTTCCCGTTGCGCTCGATGCCTTGCCGGTATTGCCCTTGCGCGATGTGGTGGTTTATCCGCACATGGTCATTCCGCTGTTTGTCGGCCGCGACAAGTCGATGCGGGCGTTGGAGCGGGCGATGGAGGGCGAACGGCAGATCCTGCTGGTGGCCCAGAAAAGCCCGGATATCGATGATCCAGAGATTTCCGATCTGCATCAGGTAGGTACCCTGGCTGGCGTGCTACAGCTGCTGAAACTGCCCGACGGCACCGTCAAGGTGCTGGTCGAGGGCCAGTCGCGCGTGGCAGTCGAGGACTTTCACGCCGCGGACGGCATGCTGATGGCGCGATCGCGCCGGATCGAGCCGGCCTACAACGCCAAGGAACGCGAGCTGGATGTGGTTTCGCGTACCCTGATTTCGCTTTTCGAGCAGTTGGTCAAGCAGAGTCGCAAGCTGCCGCCAGAGGTGCTGTCCAGCCTGTCGGGCATCGATGACCCCTCGCGCGTCGCCGACTCCATCGCGGCGCACCTTTCGGTGCGCATGACCGACAAGCAGAAGGTGCTCGAGACGGCTGACGTCGGCAAGCGGCTGGAGCTGTTGATCGGCCTGGTCGACAGCGAGATGGACTTGCAGCAGGTGGAAAAGCGCATTCGCGGTCGGGTCAAGTCGCAGATGGAGAAAAGCCAGCGCGAGTACTACCTCAACGAGCAGATGAAGGCGATCCAGAAGGAACTGGGCGACAACGAGGATGGCCCGAACGAGATCGAGGAACTGCACAAGAAGATCGACACGGCCGGGATGCCCAAGGCGGTGCTCGGGAAGGCGCGGCAGGAGTTCAACAAGCTCAAGCAGATGTCGCCGATGTCGGCCGAAGCTACCGTGGTACGCAACTATCTCGACTGGCTGGTCGGCGTGCCATGGAAGAAGCGCAGCAAAGTGCGCAAGGATCTGCAAGTAGCACAGGAGGTGCTTGATGCGGATCATTTTGGCCTGGAAAAGGTCAAGGATCGCATCCTCGAATACCTTGCGGTGCAGCAGCGCGTGTCGGTGATGAAAGGCCCCATCCTGTGCCTGGTCGGACCGCCCGGCGTGGGCAAGACCTCGCTCGGGCAGTCGATTGCGAAGGCGACCAACCGCAAATTTGTGCGCATGAGCCTGGGTGGTGTACGGGACGAGGCCGAGATCCGTGGCCATCGGCGCACCTATATTGGCTCGATGCCGGGCCGCATCGTGCAGAACATCAACAAGGCCGGTGCCAAGAACCCGCTGTTCATGCTGGACGAGATCGACAAGATGTCGATGGATTTTCGCGGTGATCCTTCATCGGCGCTGCTTGAGGTGCTCGATCCGGAGCAGAACCAGGCATTCAACGACCACTACCTGGAAGTCGACCTCGACCTGTCCGAGGTCATGTGGATCGCCACCGCGAACTCGTTGAACATTCCCGGCCCCTTGCTCGATCGCATGGAGGTCATCCGTATTCCCGGCTATACCGAGGACGAGAAGCTCGGCATCGCCGAGAAATATCTCGTGGCCAAGCAGCTCAAGGCGAATGGCCTGAAGGCGGAGGAGCTCAGCGTCTGTGAAGACGCCTTGCGTGACATCGTGCGCTACTACACGCGCGAATCGGGCGTGCGCAACCTGGAACGCGAGATTTCCAAGATTTGCCGCAAGGTAGTCAAGGAGCTGACCCTGGGGCAGGTGAAGAAGGCCAAGACATCTCCCACGAAGGTTTCCGCGAGGGTTTCCCGCAGCAAGATGAAGGCCGCCCCAGCCAGTGTCAAGGTGGATTCGGCGAATCTTGACCACTTTCTCGGCGTGCGCCGTTTCGATTTCGGGCGCAAGGAGTTGCAGAACGAAGTCGGCCTGGTGACTGGGCTGGCCTGGACCCAGGTGGGCGGTGAGCTGCTCAGCATCGAGGGTTCCGTCGTTCCCGGCAAGGGCCGGCTGGTGCATACTGGTCAACTGGGCGATGTGATGAAGGAGTCGATCCAGGCGGCACTTTCGGTGGTGCGCGCGCGCGCCGAACGGCTGGGCATCGATCCGGAATTCCACCAGAAGCTGGATGTGCACATCCATGTGCCCGAAGGAGCCACGCCGAAGGACGGTCCCAGCGCAGGCATTGCCATGTGCACGGCGCTGGTGTCGGTGTTGACCAAGGTGCCGGTGCGTTCCGAAGTGGCCATGACCGGCGAGATCACGCTGCGCGGTCGCGTGTTGCCGATCGGCGGCCTGAAGGAAAAGCTGCTGGCGGCACATCGCGGTGGGATCACCACGGTGATCATCCCGGAGGACAACAAGAAGGATCTTGTCGACATGCCGGCCAATATCACGTCGTCGCTGGAGATCCACCCGGTGCGCTGGATCGACGAGGTGCTGGATATCGCCCTGGAGCATCCGTTACAACCCAAGCCCGCCAGCAACACGCCTCCGGCGGCCGTCCCGAGTGAGCCGGCGGAGGGTCACTCGCTGACCCATTGATCCGATGCAGTCGAGCTGGCGCGATCATGCCAGCCGGTTGGGCGTGATGGGAGCGTATCTGCACTTTTCGCCGTGGGTCGACGAAGTTGGGGCGTAGTCCTCCGGCGTCCTTTTTGCAAGCGGTTTTGCATGTTGCCGAACTGGCGGAAACGTTGCTGGGGCTTGTGTTGCGGTTTGCGGCAAGGCACTGGTATAAAGGCGATACCGCAGCACCTGTGTTGCCTGACGGCGCAGCGATGCGGGGTTGCGTTACGGCCCTGGCAACAGCCAACCATCCATGCCGGCGATACCTGTCCTGGGACGGGTATCGCCGGTGAAATCCGAATGAGGGAGTTTTTCAATGAACAAAACCGATCTGATCAATGCCATCGCCGAAAAGGCCGAGCTGACCAAGGCTGATGCGGGCCGCGCACTGGAAGCCTATCTGGCGGCCGTGCAGAAGTCGTTGGAAAACGGCGAGGATGTCTCGGTGGTCGGCTTCGGTACGTTCACGGTGCGCACGCGCGCTGCACGCACCGGCCGCAACCCGCGTACCAACGAAACGATCAAGATCAAGGCCTCGAAAGTGCCCGCGTTCAAGGCTGGCAAGAGCCTCAAGGATGCCCTAAACTAAGCGGCTTGCGCTTGGTTTCGGGGTGCTTAGCTCAGCGGTAGAGCGTCGCCCTTACAAGGCGGTGGTCGTAGGTTCGATCCCTACAGCACCCACCAGACAGTGCGGAGTGGTAGTTCAGTTGGTTAGAATGCTGGCCTGTCACGCCGGAGGTCGCGGGTTCGAGTCCCGTCCACTCCGCCACATTTCACAAGGGCGCCCGTGTGGCGCCCTTGTCATTTGAGTAGGCGTTTCGGGGTGTGCAACCGGCAACCTGACGCGCACCGGTGAGGCGGCAAGTGCCTTGTGTGCACCGCGCCTCGCGCGCTTTCAACCACGTCGCGGGAAGGTAGGCAATGCTGCAGGCAATACGTAACAAGATGCACGGGTGGCCTTCCATCATCGTGCTCGGCCTCGCTGTCCTGGCGATGTCGCTGTTCGGCATGGAGAGCTATTTCACCTCGCACAGCGATACGTTCGTGGCGAAAGTGGGCAAGCGTGAGATCAGCCAGAACGCCTTCCAGAATCGCATGAATCAATTGCGCCAGCAGGCCAGTACGCAGCAGGGCGAGCATTTCGACCCCACTGTCCTGGAAAAGCCGGAGACCAAGTTGCGCGTGCTCGACGCCATGATCGACGAGCAACTGCTGCTGCAGGCCAATGCAGACTGGGGCCTGCGCGTGTCCGACCAGGCGCTGCGCGACTCGATCGCGGCTATTCCCGCGTTTCAGGTGAACGGCCAGTTCGATCCCACCAGCTATCGCGCGTGGCTGGCCAGCAATGGCAAGACGGCAGACATGTTCGAGGAGGAAATACGTTCGTCGCTGGCGGGTCAATTGTTGCCGTCGGCGATAACCGACAGCACGATCGTCAGTGATGCGCAAATCGACGATTTCCTCGGTTTGCTCACCCAGCGCCGCGACCTTCGCTACTTCTTGCTGCCCAAGCCCGCGGCAGCCGACCAGCGGGTTACCGACACCCAGATCGAGTCCTGGTATAAAGCTCACCAGGCCGAGTACATGAATCCCGAACAGGTTTCGGTGAAGTACATTGAGGTCGACGGCGCTACGCTCAAGCCTGAAGCTGTGCCCAGTGACGAGGATTTGAAGAAGCGCTACGCGGACGAGAAGCAGCGTTTCGTGCAACCAGAGCAGCGTGAGGTTTCGCACATCCTGATCAATGTGCCGACCAATGCCACGCCGGAGCAGCAGAAGGCTGCATTGGCCGAGGCCAACCGGATCGCGGCCGAGGCCACGCCCGCCAATTTTGCCAAGCTGGCGGAAAAGGATTCACAGGATCTGGGCTCCAAGCGGCACGGCGGTGACCTGGGCTGGCTGGAAAAAGGCGTCACCAATCCAGCCTTTGATTCGGCGATGTTCTCGTTGCAGAAGGGTCAGATCTCCAAGCCGGTATTGTCGCCCGACGGTTATCACATCATCTGGCTGCGCGATATCCGCAGCGGCGAGTCCAAGCCATTCGCCGACGTGCGTGATCAGCTGATCAAGGAGGCGACCACGGCCCAGCGTGATCGCCAGTACAACGCACTGGCCGGCAAGATGGCCGACAACACCTATTCGAACCCGAGCTCGCTGGAACCGGCTTCAGTGGCGCTGAGTCTGCCGATCAAGACGACACCGTTGTTCTCGCGCACGGATGGGCACGGCCTGACCGCCAATCCGAAGTTTGTCGCCGCTGCGTTCAGCGACGACGTGCTGGTTCAGGGCAACAACTCGGCGCTGATCGATCTGGGCAATGATCACTCGGTGGTGATCCATGTCGACAAGCATGTGCCGGCAGCGGTCAAGCCGCTGGCGGAGGTCAGCGCCAGGATAAAGGACAGCATTCTCGAGGCGCGCGTGACCGAGGCCGCGAAGAAGCAGGCGGATGCGGCGCTGGCGCGCCTGCGCAAGGGCGCCGCCATGTCGGCGGTGGCCAAGTCAATGGGTGCTTCGGTCGTCAACGTGCCGGCGGCCGTGCGCGAGCACTCGCTGCAGGTGCCGCCGTCGCTACTTAAGCAGGCGTTCCTGATGCCGCATCCAAGCGCGGCAGGCAAGCCGGAATTCGCCGCAGTGGATATGGGCCATGGCGGCTTCGCGCTGTTGGCGGTGGACAAGGTGCAAAGTGGCGACCTGTCCAAGGTGACCCCGGATCAGCGTGAGGCATTACGCCATCAGATGGTGCAGGCCTATGGTTCCGAGGCAACCCGTGAACTGCTCGAGATGCTCCGCTCCAGGACCAAGATCAAGATCAACAAGAGCCTGATGTAATCCGCTTCGTCCGGGTCTGCCGGCTCTCACGATGACCGGAACCTCGGCGGAATCAGCCGGGGTAGTCGTTGGCAGCGTGGCTCGGCCCTGCGTCGAAATATGCTGCGTGTTCCGGCTGCGATCCGGCAAGCGCGGGCCTGGCCAAGCCAGGCACTCAGTCGACAGCATCCACCTGCAGTACTTCCCCCGGCTGGATAGCGTCGTCATGCAAATGGTTCAGCTGTTGCAGGCGGGTGATATTCATCGAATATTCGCGGGCGATTTGCCAGAGGCTCTCGCCACGACTGACGACATGGGTTCGGCGCCGGTGTCCGCGTGCGCCATCCGCGCTGTTCGAGGATGCAATTCGCGTTGAAGCTGCCGCAGTCGCTGCGGTCGCCGCTTCACGTGCAGCCGCCCGAAATTGTTCGGCGTGACCGGCCGGAAGTATTAGGTACGGAGCGGCACTGACGTCGACCGTGTCGCCGCCAAAGGCTGGATTTAAATGCTTCAGCGCGACCACCGACATGCCCGCCTGATCGGCAGCTTTTGCCATCGGGATGGAAGCGGTGACTTGCGTCTGCACCAGCTGCTCCGCATCCGGTAGGATGGGTAGGTTGACCCCGAATCGCTCAGGTTCGCGTATCACGCATGCGATCGCGAGCAGTTTGACCAGATGTTCGCGCGTGACGCGGCGCACCGGCCACGCAGGAATCACCGGCTGGTCTGTCGGCAGGCCATGCTTGCGAACGAGTTTTTGCATGCTGAATGCGCCGGCATTGTAGGCGTAATCGACCATGCGCCAGTCGTGAAATTGAGCGTGGTAACGCTCCAGCAGCTTCATTACAGCGCGCGTGGCGGCGGGCATGTCGAGCCGGGCATCGTAGTGGCGGTCGACGCGCAAACCCATGGAGCCCGCGGTGATCGGCATGATTTGCCACATGCCAGTAGAGCGTTGCCGGTGTGCTGAAGCGGGCCGGTAGTGACTTTCCACCCACGGCAACAGCACGAATTCACCAGCGACATCGTACTGGGCAGCGACTTGCTGCACGTAGGCCAGCCGTGGCAACACCGACTGCAGGTGTTCCTCGAACCGCTTCGGGCTACGCGTATAGTTTTTGGCCCTGCGCAGCACCGCCGGGCCGGCGTTGCAATCGGACATGGCGAAACTGCTGCGCAATTTGTCCCACATGTCCTCCGCTGGCGCAGGTGCCGCGATCGTGGAGGTGGTCGGCGCCGGGTGCACCATGGTCGACGTGGCCGCTGAAGCGGCTGGTGCCAGCGGAGGCTGTGAGGGTACGCTTGCGCAAGCGGCCAACAAGGCGGACAGAGTCAGCGGGACGACGCGTCGAAGAGCGCTGTTCATGCGTTGAATACATCTTTTGCCGCACGCACCGCGGCAAACCGCGCGATACGGTTCCCGATGACGCCGTGTCGGCGACACCATGCGATCACGGCCTCAGTGTCGACGCGCAGGAACGGGTTGGTCGCCAGCTCGTTGGCCAAGGTCGCCGGCAGCGTAGGTTGTCGATCTGTGCGCAACTGAGTGACTTCCCGCCGACGCACCTGCAGCAACTCGTTGTCCGGCTCCACCTGGTTTGCGAAGCGACCATTTGCTTCGGTGTATTCATGGCCGCCACAGATCAGGGTTGCTTCAGGGAGTGCCGCCAGCCGGTCCAGCGAGGAGAGCATTTGTGCCGGCGTGCCTTCAAACAGCCGGCCGCAGCCGAGGCTGAACAACGTATCGCCACACAGCAACCATCCGTTGCCGAGGTAACCGACATGGCTGAGCGTGTGTCCGGGAATGGCCAGCACGTCAAATCGCACGGGGGGTGATGTCAGTTCGATCCGGTCGCCGTCGCCTACCCTCTTTGTGGTACTGGTGATGCGCTCGTCGGCCGGGGCATAAACGGGGACGGCGTGATGGCGCTGCAGCGCGGAAGCGCCGCCGACATGGTCGAGGTGGTGGTGGGTCAGCAACACGGCGCGCAATCGCAAATGTCGCGCGCTGAGCGCGCGCTCTACGACTTGCGCGTCGCCCGGGTCGACGACGATGGCATCGCCCTGGTCATCGTGCAGCAGCCAGATGTAGTTGTCGGCCAACGCCGGTAGTGGAATCAGGTGCAAAGGCAATCCCCCGCTTCGCTTGAGCGGAATCGGCGGGATCTTCGATGCCGCCTTGTGCATGAATGACTGGCGCGTCCGTGTCGGGCGCGCGCAGGGGGTTGACTATAGAGTGGCTCTTTCAAGCGTTCGTTAGGGCGGTGTTAAAGCATGGTTGTGGCGTTCAGCTGTGTGCAACAGTGCCATGTCGACGGCGATCTGGTGCCTGCAGCCGTTAAACTGGGCACAGGCAAAGAGACCCGGGGTCGGTTGCATGCATCATGGTGACAACGATATCTATGTCAGTGCGCCGCTGCGCCGGTTGCAGGATGCGCAGATGCGTGCGCTGATGCCGGAGCTGCAACGTTGCTTCGGCACGCACGCCTTGATGTTGGGTGCGGCGAAGGGTGCCAGGCCACCGGCGTTGCCGATGCTTGGCAGCTGGGTTCGCCTCTATCTGCACGACGGCTGTTACCTGGGCGACTTGCGGGCAGCGGCACTTGAGCCGTTGCCTTTCATGGATGATGTATTCGACCTGGTCCTGCTCCGGCACGCGCTGGAAGTGTCGCCGGCGGCATCGGGGTTGCTGGTCCAGGCCATCCGCGTGCTGGCACCTGGCGGCGTGCTTGCCCTCACCGGCGTTCATCCACTCAGTGGCTGGATGCCATGGTTGCGCTGGCAGGCCGGGGGGCGGTCACTTCGACTGCAACTACCCTTGCGACTGCAGCGAGTCCTGCGACAGGAGGGGTTGGGGATCGAGCTGGCGCAGCGAGTCGGACGCAGCTGGCCTTGGCTGCCTGCGCTGGACAGGAAGGCAGCCAATGTGTTCGGTGGCGGCTACGTGCTGATTGCGCGCAAGCATCCGCGCCTGGCCTTGCCGCGGCGGATCGTGCCGACCACGGTGGCGGTGCCGGCCGGCGGTCGCTTGTCGCCGGGTACGCGCCGCAGTTCGGCTTTGCAAACAACACGGGATGCGTGAGCAACGATGAGTGAAGTGGAAGCATTTACCGATGGTGCCTGTCTGGGAAATCCCGGCCCGGGAGGTTGGGCTGCGCTGTTGCGCGTACAGGGTAGCGAACGCCTGGTGGCCGGTGGCGAGGCGGCCACCACCAACAACCGCATGGAGTTGATGGCGGCAATCGGTGCACTGGAGGCATTGAAGCGGCCGTGTGTAGTGACCCTGACCACCGACTCGCGTTATGTCATGCAGGGCATCGAGCAATGGATACCGAAATGGCGCGCCAACGGCTGGCGCACGGCTGACCGGAAGCCAGTGAAAAACCAGGACCTGTGGCAGCGCCTCTCCGACGCCGTCGGCGCCCATCGGGTGCGCTGGCAGTGGGTAAAGGGCCACAATGGCCACGTCGAGAACGAGCGCGTCGACCAGGCCGCGCGGGAGCAGGCCGAGCTGATCAGGAAAGGCGCATGAGGCAGGTTGTGCTCGATACGGAAACCACTGGCCTGGAAGTCCGCCAGGGACATCGGCTGGTGGAGATCGCCTGTGTCGAACTGGTGGAGCGCCGACTCACCGGCCGGCATTATCAGACCTATCTCAACCCGGACCGGGCGATCGACGAAGGGGCCCGCCAGGTCACCGGTATCGAGGACGACTTCCTGCTCAACAAGCCGCGTTTCGCCGAGGTGGTGGAAGAATTTCTTGCCTTCATTGACGGTGCGGAGCTGATCATCCACAACGCGAGTTTCGACCTTGGCTTCCTGGATGCCGAGCTGGCGCGACTGGGTCCGGCCCGAGGTCGAGTTGGTGATCGTTGCGGTGTGCTCGATACCCTGGCCATGGCCAGACAACGCTATCCGGGCCAGCGCAATAGCCTCGATGCTCTGTGCAAGCGACTCGGCGTGGACAACTCGCGCCGCGACCTGCACGGTGGCCTGATCGACACCCAGTTGCTGGCGGATGTCTACCTGGCCATGACTTCCGGACAGGTCGGTTTCGAGCTCGGGTTTGACGTCGCTACGAAGCAACCCGAGGTGCTCGTGGTGGTGCCGGCATCCTTGCAGGTGCGCCCGCGCGTGCTGCGTGCCTCGGCCGATGAATTGCAGCTGCACGAGCAGCGTCTGGATACCCTGGACAAGAGTGCGGGCGGTCAGAGCCTTTGGCGGCGGCTGGACTGACCAGGGCGTGAGTCCCGGGCCGCCATCAGCGGCAACGCACGATGACGCCGGTGATATTGTCGTCGCCGCCGGCATCCAGTGCAGCCAGCAGGAGCTGATCGGCACATTCCTGTGCGGCCAGATCAGCACGGGCGATGGTTCGCCCGATCGATGCGTCATCGACGCATTCGGTCAGCCCGTCGGTGCACAGCAGGAATGTCATGCCCGGTTCGAGCGTGCCGCGGGCGATACCGATTTGCAGTTGCTCGGTCGCGGTTACCCCCAGCGCCTGGGTGAGCAGGTTGCGTTGGGGGTGGCGCGACGCTTGCGCCGGATCGAGCTGGCCAGCTTCGACCAGGGCCTGTACCAGCGAATGGTCGTGGCTGATCCGACGCAACGTCTGCTGCCACAAATAAATCCTGCTGTCGCCGACCCATGCGACTTCGTAATTGTCGCCAATGATCCGCAGCGCGGCGATCGTGGTGCCCATAGGCAGGATGTCGAAACTCGGCCGGGTGCGCGCGAGCAAACGATCAGCGGCACCGTTGACCGCTTCGATCAACCCGCGTCCGGAGCCGACCAGCTCGACCACGGTATCGCGCACCAGTGCCGCCGCCACTTCGCCGTGCTGATGCCCGCCCATGCCATCTGCCACGAGGAACAAACCGAGCGAGGCATCGGCGTGGTAGGTATCCTCGTTGCGCGTGCGGCGCAGGCCGACATGCGTTCCGTGTCCGAGTTCGATCATGGGGATTCAGTCAAGGCAAGCTGCCGCAGCATGCCGCAAGCTCGGCTTATTGTCACGACACCTTGGCTCGCGTATGATTCCCGGCTCGCATGCGCCACCATGCATTCCACCGGAGAGGTGGCAGAGTGGTCGAATGTACCTGACTCGAAATCAGGCGTAGGTGAATAGCCTACCGTGGGTTCGAATCCCACCCTCTCCGCCATACGCGCGAAACGCCCCAAATGGGGCGTTTCGCGCGTATGGCGGAGAGGGTGGTGTGGACGAACCCACTTGGTTCGACAATTTTGTCTGGAACAAAATTGGACAGCCGCAGGCTGGCCCTGGAGCGCGTAGCGCGCAAGGGTGAGGCCCAGGATGGGCCGAACAATCCCACCACCCATCACGTCGCCAAAAGCTCCATCGAAGCAGGGCGTTTCGCGCGTATGGCGGAGAGGGTGGTGTGGACGAACCCACTTGGTTACTCGGCACCTCCTGTGCCTCGCCCTTCGGGCCATCGGCTACGCCGATGTTCGTTCCGGCATCCTGCCTCCGCAGTCGACAATTTTGTCTGGAACAAAATTGGACAGCCGCAGGCTGGCCCTGGAGCGCGCAGCGCGCAAGGGTGAGGCCCAAGGATGGGCCGAACACAAATTCGTCTGGAACAAAATTGGACAGCCGTAGGCTGGCCCTGGAACGCGCAGCGCGCAAGGGTGAGGCTCGCAACTGCTCCCAAGAAACAAGGGCCGCTCACGCGGCCCTCGTCTTCCCGCAAATCACACAACGCTCAGAACTTGTACGTACCCGTCAGACTGACCACGTCGCCATGATCCTTGAACTTGCCATCCATGGTGCCAGCTCCGAGTCCGATCTGGTTGGTCATTTTCACGCGGGTATCCTTCACGAACTGATGCTGGTAGCCAAAATCCACTGCCAGATGCTCGCTGGCCTGATATCCGAAACCCAGCCCCAGCAGCCGACGTGCGCCGTCGGGAATGCGCGGGTCACGGCTGATGATGTTGGTCGGCGTCTGGTCGTAGCCGATACCAGCGCGCAGCGTCCACTGGTCATTCAAGTGGTAGTCGCCGCCCACACTGTAGATGAACGAGTTCTTGTACTTCTGCGGCAGTTTGACCAGCTCATTGCCGTTCGAGATCAACACCAGATTGTCGAAGCTGGACCACTGGGTCCATTTGACTGATGCGGCCAGGCTGAACTTGTTGTTGAAGTCATGCACCCAGTCGACGGTGGCAAACGCCGGTGTGTTCAGCACGGCCTTGGCGCTGTTACCATTGGGGTTGAGCGAGGGCAGGCCGGCATCCGGAAATACCGTTGGCCCCAACTCGATCAAGCCCATGCCTGCAGCGCTGCCGTACAACCGGTAGCGGCCGCCGAGAGTCTGGTTGATGCGCGAGTGAAAGCTGAGGCCGATGCTGTCCTGTGACGTAGGCTTGAACTCGGCGCCGACGAAATAGCCGAACGCCATCGACTTCTTGAGTGTCACATTGAGTTGTACGTCCTCGCTCTGCGGAGCCCCGAGGATGGGTGCGCCGAACAGGGCCGCCGCCGTGCCGGTCGGGTCAAGCATGGTGTTGAGCTGCGCCTTGGTCTGCTGGCCGACCACGCCCAGGCCCAGCGAAAACTGGTCGTTGACCTTGAAGCCGGCCGAGAAGCTTACGGCGACCGACTGCAGACTGGTCTTGGTGCCGAAATAACGGCCTTGCCAAGTCGGGTTGTACACGCTGACCAGGCCGAAGGGCACGGTGACGCTGCCACCCAGGGTCAGGCGGTCGTTGATCGGCGCGGCAAACGCCACGTTCGGAAATGGCTTGAACTTGGCGAACCCGTTCGGGTTGCCACCCGTCACCGGGTTGCCTTGCTGATCCTTGAACTCGCCCTCGAACTTGGCGCTGGGACGAATGGCGGTGCCGGTAATCTGGAGTACCGGTGCAGTGAAGAACGCCATCGCCGCGGGGTTGTTGTAGACCGCGGTGGGGTCATTGGCGAACAGTGAACCACCGGCGTTGGCGCGGGCCCAGCCGGCGGCATTGTCGGTGGGCAGCTGGAACGAACCGGCTTGCGCGCGCAGGGGCAAAGCCAGCGCGCCGGCAATGGCCAGGGCGAGGCTGGCGTGGGTTGTGAATCGAATAAGGCGTTGGTGAGAGTGACGGTTCGCGTGGTTTCTCCTGTGACTGGGGTCCGATTCGGGTTCTTGTGGTCGGACTCGAGGTGGGGCGTTGATCGGCGAAGCCGGAATCGTTGATGGCTGGAGTTGCTTTTCGGATTGCTTTTTTCAGGGGGCCAGCCTCCCTTGCTTGAGCCACGCCAAGGCAGCGGAATGGTGGTGTGGCTCGTGCTCTGGTGGTGCCGCGGACCCGGTGCCGGCCCGGGCCGTGGCGCTGTCGAGTTGCAGCACCCGTTCGATCACGTGGATCTGCTCCGGCGTGCCGAAAGGTGCCGTGAGGATGGGTGCCAGCAGCGAAACCAGCCTTGCCAGCAGTTCGGTATCGTTGATTTTTTCACCGTTGCTGATGCTGGCGATCAGTGCCTGCATGTCCTCACCGGCCAGCATGCCGGACAGCGCCTTCAGCGCGAAATGCAGGCGCAGGCCGAGTTCCCGCCGTGGCAGTGCGGGTAGGGCGCGGGAGAAGGCCTCGAAGAATCGTCCGGAGATCGGGCGGTAGTGCGCCTCGAGATAGCTGCGGATGAACGGGGAGGGGTCGCTGTAGACGCGTCCGAGCAGGCGCATGAATGCGGGACCGGAGGCGCCACCGTGGCTGAGCCGAAACGCAGGAATGAACAACATGGCTAGTACGGCGGCGGCATCCAACCCGGCTGGCTGTTCCAGTTCGCAGGCGCTGAGCAGTTGCAGTCGTTCGCGGTTGAGTCGGTCCAGGCGCTGCGAAAGCACCTCCTGCATCAAGGCTTCCTTGCTGCCGAAGTGATAGTTCACCGCGGCCAGGTTGGCGCCGGCCCGTGCCGTGATATGGCGCAGCGACATGGCTTCGTAGCCGCTCTCGATGAATAGCCACTCGGTGGCCCTGAGCAGTCGATTGCGCGTGTCGTTATGGCCGGTACGCTGAGTCCTGCTCACGATCTACCCCTGTGACCGCTAGCGGAGAAAATATTTGCAACCGCTTCAAATACAAACTTGAAACACCTGTATGAACGGTAGCTGTGGTGCTGATGGTAGGCAAGCTGCAGCGCAAGGTAGGTCAGAGAGAGAGTGAGCCGGGTGCCTTGCACTCGTGTTTTGCCGGGTGCAAGTGTTGTCCAGCCGGCGATGTAGAGCGATGCCACACATCCTGGCGCAAAAGAAAGAGCCGGCTGAATCCAGTACTTTTGGTGCCTTGCAGCATAAATGGTACACAGGCCATTCAGCCTGACGGCATCAGCCGGCCTTCTTCTTTGCCAGTCGCAACCAGGTGTCGACCACCGTGTCCGGGTTCAGCGACAACGACTCGATGCCCTGCTCCATCAACCATTCGGCAAGATCCGGGTGATCGCTCGGGCCCTGGCCGCAGATGCCGATATACTTGTCCTTGGCGCGAGCGGTCTTGATCGCCATCGACAGCAGCTTCTTCACCGCTAGGTTGCGCTCGTCGAACAGGCCGGCGACGATGCTGGAGTCGCGATCCAGGCCCAGGGTGAGCTGGGTGAGGTCGTTGGAGCCGATCGAGAAGCCGTCGAAAATGTCCAGGAATTCGTCGGCCAGCAAGGCATTGGACGGCACCTCGCACATCATGATGACCTTGAGATCGTGCTCGCCTCGCTTGAGGCCGTTCTTTGCGAGTACCTCGATCACCTTGTGGCCTTCCGCGAGGGTGCGCACAAACGGGATCATCACCCACACGTTATCCAGGCCCATCACTTCGCGCACGTACTTGACAGCCTTGCACTCCAGGGCGAATGCCGCGGCGAAACCCGGGTCGACGTAGCGACTGGCACCGCGGAAGCCGAGCATCGGGTTTTCTTCGTGTGGCTCATAACGCGAACCGCCCAGCAGGCCGGCATATTCGTTGGACTTGAAGTCGGACAGACGCACGATCACGGTCTTCGGGTACACCGAGGCGGCAATGGTGGCGATGCCTTCGGCCAGACGGTTGACGTAGAACTCGACCGGGCCGGGATAACCGGCAATGCGTGCATCGATTTTTGCCTTCGTCTCGGCGTCCTGCCCGGCGTATTCCAGCAGAGCTTTTGGATGTATGCCGATGTGGCTGGCAATGATCATTTCCAGGCGGGCCAGCCCGATGCCGGCATTCGGCAACTGGCCGAAGTCGAATGCACGCTCGGGGTTGGCCACGTTCATCATGATTTTCAGCGGTGCCTCGGGCATGTCGCCGAGGTCGGTGGTGGTCCGCTCGAACTTCAGGATGCCCTCGTAGATCGTGCCGGTGTCGCCTTCAGCGCAGGAAACGGTGACGTCGGTACCGTCCGGGATCAGCTCCAGCGCATTGCCGGTACCCACCACGGCCGGCACGCCAAGTTCCCGGGCGATGATTGCTGCGTGGCAGGTACGGCCACCGCGGTTGGTGACGATCGCCGAGGCGCGCTTCATCACCGGCTCCCAATCGGGGTCGGTCATGTCGGCGATCAGCACGTCGCCAATCTGCACCTTGTTCATGTCGGACAGGGAGCGGATCACGCGTGCCTTGCCGGCACCGATTTTCTGGCCGATCGAGCGGCCTTCGGCCAGCACCTTGCCCTTCTCGCTGAGGTGGAAGCGCTCGCGCTGGGTGGCGTGCGAGCGCGACTTCACCGTTTCCGGACGCGCCTGCACGATGTAGATCTTGCCGGTGTTGCCATCCTTCGCCCATTCAATGTCCATCGGGCGGTCGTAGTGCTTCTCGATGATCAGCGCCTGGCGGGCAAGTTCCTGCACGTCCTCGTCGTCGATGCAGAACCTGTTGCGCAGCTCGACTGGCGTGTCTTCCGTCCTGACGCGCTCGCCGGGAGCGCTGGAGTAAACCATACGCAGCTGCTTGGCACCGAGGTTGCGGCGCAGGACGGCAGGCTTGCCGGCGCGCAATGTTGGCTTGAACACATAGAACTCGTCCGGATTGACTGCGCCTTGCACCACCATTTCGCCCAGGCCATACGAGCCGGTGACGAACACCACGTCGCGGAAGCCTGATTCGGTGTCCAGAGTGAACAACACACCGGAGGCGCCCAGGTCCGAGCGCACCATCAGTTGCACGCCGGCGGAAAGGAACACGTCCTCGTGCTTGAAACCCTGGTGCACGCGATAGGCGATGGCGCGGTCGTTGTACAGCGAGGCAAACACTTCCTTGACCTTGCGCAGCACGTCGTCGATGCCGATTACGTTGAGGAAGGTTTCCTGCTGGCCGGCGAACGAGGCGTCGGGCAGGTCCTCGGCGGTGGCCGAGGAGCGCACCGCAACAGCGATGTCCATTGATTTTTGCGGTCGTCCCTGATCACTTGAATCAAGAACCGGCCGCGCATGGCCGGACTCTTCACCAAGAGCGTCCTGGCAGAGCTTAATGTAGGCCTCGCGGATCGCCTGCTCGAGCTCGGCGGGCAGGGCGGTGTCGACGATCCAGCCGCGGATCTCCTTGCCGCTGGCCACCAGCGCATCGACATCGTCAACGTCGAGGTGTTCCAACCGGTCGCGGATACGGCTGGCCAGGCCGCTTTTTTCCAGGTAGTGCTGGAATGCGTCGGCCGTCGTCGCAAATCCACCCGGCACGGAAACGCCCAGTTTGGCCAGGTTGCCGATCATTTCGCCGAGCGAGGCGTTCTTGCCGCCGACCTTGCCCAGGTCAGTCATGCGCAGTTGGTCAAGCCACAGCACCAGATCGTTCAAGGGGTGTCTCCTCGGAAAGGCTGAAAGTCAGGAAAATGGAGTGTCGCGCTGGCGCCGGGCTGGCTCCCAGGAACTGGTATTGTCCGCTGCCGATGGTGCGCAGCACAAGGAGACCAATGCCGCGCGATGTCATTCCAAACAAATACCAGTCAGCGGGCAGTCAAGCGGCGACAGCGTGTTGACGCTTGCGCTAAGGTTCCGACAAGAGCACCCCAGCAGATGGAATCCCGTATGCCACGAACCGTGTTTTTTATCTCCGACTCCACTGGTATTACTGCCGAGACGATCGGCAACAGCATCCTGGCGCAGTTCGAAGGCGTGAAGTTCGACAAGCACCGGCTGCCGTTCACCGACAGTGCGCGCAAGGCCGAGCTCGCCGCGTTGCGGATCAAGACCAACTACGCGCGGAGCGGCAATCGCCCGATCGTGGTCAACACCATGGCCGATCGCACACTGTGCGACATCGTGGCGGCCAGCGGAGCGCTGATGCTGGACGTGTTTGCGCCCTTCATCGGTCCGCTGGAAGAGGAACTGCGTACCCGGCGTTCCGGTGCGGTCAACCGTTCCCATGGCATGGTCGACTTCGACAAGTACGAGGCGCGCATCAACGCCACCAATTATGCGTTGTCGCACGACGACGGCATCAACGTGAATTACGCCGGTGCCGACTTGATCCTGGTCGGCGTTTCGCGCTCGGGCAAGACACCGACCTGTTTGTATATGGCCTTGCATTACGGGGTCAGCGCCGCCAACTATCCGCTGACCGACGAGGACCTCGAAAAGCTGGAGTTGCCGGCGCGCCTGCAGCCGTACAAGGATCGGCTCTACGGACTGACCATCGATCCGGTCCGCCTTGCGCAGATTCGCGAACAGCGCCGGGCCGGCAGCCGCTATGCCACGCTCAAGCAATGTCGCTGGGAGCTGGAACAGGCTGATCGCCTGATGCGGCAGGCCGGCATTCCCAGCCTCAATACCACGCACGTATCGATCGAGGAGATCGCCAGCAAGATCTTCGACCGCTTCGGTATCGAGCGTACGATGTTCTAGACAATCGACCGGAGTTTGCGCGCCAACCATGAGTGCCGTACTGGACAATCGCTACAGCCTGTTGCCGGGACGCTTCGAGTTCCTGATGGGCTTGTACGCGGAGAACTATCATCGTCTGGCCCGGCTGTTCGCGCCGCAGGAGCTGGCGCCAGGGCGCTATGTTTCGCGCGTGGAAGATGGCCTTGACGTGCATCTTCATGTGCAGGAGCGCCACCCCTACACGCTGGAGCTGGAACTGACCTACGACTTCGTCGACGCACATACCGGCCGACGAGCGCCGTCGGCGCAGTTGCGCATGTATACCGATGCGCATGTGGCCGAGGCGCTGCACTGCCATCCAGGTCGGCACCTCTGGCAGGTCCTGGGGCCGTTCTCGCCGGCGCACACGGTGTTCCAGCATCGACTGCGCATGAACCGCTTTCTCTCGCGCTGGCTGGAATATCTCGCCGAACAGCGGCACTCGGTCAACACGCTCAGGCGCGTGTGAGTCTGCGCAGTGTGCGGTTCCTTGCACAGACAACCAGAAGCCCGCACAAGGCGGGCTTCTGGTTGAAATGGTGGCGGAGTGGACGGGACTCGAACCCGCGACCTCCGGCGTGACAGGCCAGCATTCTAACCAACTGAACTACCACTCCGCAGTTGCAACTTGTTCCAGCTTGTACGTACCAACTTGGCGTCCCCACGGGGATTCGAACCCCGGTCGCCACCGTGAAAGGGTGATGTCCTAGGCCTCTAGACGATGGGGACGTTGCTTTTCCGAAAAATCCGCACATGGAAGTGCGGGCTCTCGCAAAGGACTTGCGTTGAACAAAACCTTGGTGGAGCCAGGCGGGATCGAACCGCCGACCTCCTGCATGCCATGCAGGCGCTCTCCCAGCTGAGCTATGGCCCCGCCGCTGGAAGCCGAGAAGAATAGGTTGGGGCTGCCTTTCCGTCAAGCTTTTTTTTGACAGCGAAGGCCATGGCGTCATCAGGTTTGCGCCGTGCTCCTCCCGGTCCGAACGAGATCTTGCCCGGCACTCGTTTATGCTGCCGCAACGCACACGATTGCAAAGGCAGGCGATGCACGAAATCGGCTTTATCCGTGACCTTGCGGTAGTGATGCTGGTGGCCGGCGCCACCAGCATCCTGTTCCAGCGCCTGCGCCAGCCGGTGCTGCTGGGTTACATTCTGGCGGGCGTGCTGATCGGGCCGCATACGCCGGGTGTGCTGGTCGGCGATGCGCGGGCGATCGACGACATCTCCAACCTCGGTGTAGTGCTACTGATGTTCACGCTGGGGTTGGAGTTCAGCGTGCACAAGCTGCGCGAGGTAGGGATCGGGGTGCTGGCGGTGGCCGTGGGCGAAGTGGGCCTGATGCTGTGGATCGGTGTGGGCATTGGCAGCGCGTTCGGCTGGAAAGGTATGGATGCGCTGTTTCTCGGCGCGATCATCTCGCTGTCATCGACCATGGTGGCCACCCGCACCCTGTCCGAACATGGCCAGCGCCAGCAGCCGTTCGCACAATTGGTGGTCGGGCTCTTGGTGGCCGAGGACATGCTGGCCATCGTGATGCTGACCCTGCTCACCGCGGTCGCGATCGGCGGCTCGGTGCAGGCACAAACTGCATTCACGCTGATTGGTCACCTTGGCTTGTTCGTGGTGGTGGGCATGATCCTCGGCCTGCTCCTGCTGCCGCGGCTGGTGGATTACGTGGCCGGGTTCGGTCGCGACGAAACCCTGCTGGTCAGCGTGCTCGGGATTTGCTTCGGCGCCAGCCTACTGGCCGCGTGGATGGGTTTCAGCGTTGCCCTGGGCGCGTTCCTGGCGGGGGCGGTGGTGGCCGAATCGCGCAGCGTGGGGCGTGTGATGCATCTGGTCGAGCCGCTGCGCGACATGTTCGCGGCGCTGTTCTTCGTGGCGATCGGCCTGAAAATCGACCCGGCGATGTCGCTGCAATACGCCTTGCCGGCACTGTTGATCGCCGGCGTGGTTATCGTGGGCAAGACGGTGGCATGCAGCCTGGGCATTTTCATCGTCGGCCATGAGCCGCGAACCGCACTGCGCGCAGGGCTCGGCATGGCGCAGATCGGTGAGTTCTCCTTCGTGATTGCCACACTGGGGCTGTCGCTCGGTGTGATCAGCAGTTTCATTTATCCCATCGCCGTGGCGGTTTCGGTGGTGTGCATGGCTGTGTCGCCCTATATGGCGCGCTCGGCGGATGGCCTGGCCCGCGGATTGCGTGCGGCGACGCCGCGTTCGCTGCGCCTGCTGGCGACCAGTTACAGCGGCTGGCTTGAACAACTCAAGCCGGTCAAGGAAAACGCGGTGCTCGCGGCCATCTTTCGTCGCCTGCTGTGGCATATCGCGGTCAATGTGATGCTGGTCGTGACCCTGTTCATGATCGGCGCCTACGTCAACGCGCATAGCTGGACCTGGTTCTCGACCCTGGGCATCGGGCGCGAGCTGCGGCACACGCTGATCTGGGCCTGCGCGCTGTTCCTGTCCTTGCCCATGCTGATCGCGGTGTACCGCAAGTCCGAGGCACTGGGCATGCTGCTGGCGGAGATTGGCATACGCGAGAGTTTCGCCAGGTCTTACACGCAGTCCATCCGCAACGTGCTGGCGCGGGTGATCCCGCTGGCTGCGTTGCTGCTGCTGGGGGTGCTGGTCAGCGCATTGGGTTCGGCGATCCTGCCGCCACGCGGCATTGCGCTGTCCCTGCTGGTGGCGGGTGTGGTGCTGGCGGTGGTGTTGTGGCGGGGGCTGGTGCAGATGCACGCCCGCCTGCAGGCGGCCTTGAAGGACACCCTGCGCAAGCCGGAACCGCCGGCCGACGGGGCCGGCTGAACCTTTATGCCATCTGAGGGTCCTATCGCCGAGTCATTGCCAAGAGCTAGGTTGGCGCCGCACAATGCGTGGCCTGCCTCCACCGGGGGGCTCCGGTCGGCTATGCCGGCATTTCCATTTCATGAGGGAGTTACGAATGAAGCACTTTCTGCGTCCCACGCTGACGGCGGTCGCGCTGACCGTTGCGCTGGGCATGACCGCGGGCGCATACGCCCAGGCCGCCAAGACCGGCGCTGCTGCGCCCGTCGACAAGGCCAAGGCCAGCTATGTGTTCGGCTATTACAAGATGGGCGAAAGTGTGCCGCCGATTCTGCGCGAGGAAATGGATCCGGCAGCCGTGGCGCGTGGGGTGCAGGCAGCCCTGTCCGGTCAGAAATCGACCGTAAGCGAGGCCGACGCCAAGCAAGTGTATGCGGCCTTCATGGCCAAGATGCAGGCGAAGTTCGAGGTTGAGCGGGCCAAGGAAGCCTCGAAGAACAAGGCCGAAGGCGCTGCCTTCTTCGCCAAGAACAAGAGCGCCGCCGGCGTGAAGACCACCGCCTCTGGCCTGCAGTACAAGGTGATCACTCCCGGCACCGGCGCGCGTCCGGGCCCGAACGATACGGTGGAGATCAACTACACCGGCTCCTTCCTTGATGGCCAGGTGTTCGACGCGTCCGCCAAGCATGGTCCGAAGCCGGCGTCGATCGCGGTGGCCAACGTGATCCCCGGTTTCCGTGAGGGCTTGCAGTTGATGCAGGTCGGTGGTCACTACAAGTTGTTCATTCCGTCATCGCTCGCCTACGGTGCCGAACCGCAGCCGCCGATGCCGCCGAATGCCACATTGATCTTCGACGTGACCTTGGTCAAGACCGGTCCGACACCTGCTGGTGCTGCCCGTTCCGGCGGTCATCCGTAAGCGCAGGATCGCCATCCGGCACGCACAAGGGCGCGAAGAGATTCGCGCCCTTGTGTTGTTCCGCCAAGGCAAGCGCCATGCGGCTGCGCGCAGGTTAGAATAGGCAGTTCACGTTCAACGGAATTGTCACGAAGATGATGAAGGTCACGATCTTCGGTACCGGTTATGTCGGACTGGTTACCGGCGCCTGCCTGGCCGAAATGGGCAATCATGTGCTTTGCGTCGATGTCGATGCACCCAAGGTGGAGCGGCTCAAGCATGGCGATATCCCGATCTACGAGCCGGGTCTCGAATCCATCGTGCGACGCAACCATGCCGAGGGGCGCCTCGACTTTACCACCGGCGCGGACGCGGCGGTCGCCCATGGCGAGCTGCTCTTCATTGCGGTGGGCACGCCGCCGGACGAGGATGGCAGCGCCGATCTGAAGTACGTGCAGGAAGTGGCCAGCACCATCGGCCGACACCTGGATCGCTATGCCGTGGTGGTGAACAAGTCGACGGTGCCGGTGGGTACCGCCGACAAGGTGCGCGCGACCGTCACGGCAGAGCTGGCGGCGCGTGGTGCCAGCGTCGAGTTCGACGTGGTGTCCAACCCCGAATTCCTGAAGGAGGGCGCGGCCGTGGACGACTGCCTGCGCCCAGATCGCATCGTCGTGGGATGTTCAAGCACGCGGGCGGTGAACGTGCTGCGCAAGTTGTATGCGCCGTTCAACCGCAACCACGATCGCATGGTGGTGATGGACGAGCGTTCCGCCGAGCTGACCAAGTACGCCGCCAATGCGATGCTGGCGACCAAGATCAGTTTCATGAACGAGGTCGCGAATATTGCCGAGCGGGTTGGTGCCGACGTGGAACTGGTGCGCCAGGGTATCGGTTCCGATCCGCGGATCGGCTATCACTTCATCTACCCCGGTGCCGGTTATGGCGGCTCGTGCTTTCCCAAGGATGTGCAGGCGCTGGAGCGTACCGCACACAGCCACGGTTACCAGGCACAGCTACTCGGTGCGGTCGAGGCGGTCAACCGCGCGCAGAAGGGCAAGCTGTTCGAATTGATCTCGCGACATTTCGACGGGCAACTGGCCGGCAAGACGATCGCGCTGTGGGGCCTGGCATTCAAGCCGAATACCGACGACATGCGCGAAGCGTCCAGCAGGCCCCTGATGGAGGCATTGTGGGCCGCAGGCGCGAAAGTCCGCGCGTTCGATCCTGAAGCGCGGGAGGAAGCGGGCCGCCTGTATGGCGACCGCCACGACCTGGTGCTGTGCGAGGAGGCAGCGGTGGCCCTGCAGGGCGCCGATACACTGGCGGTTGTCACGGAGTGGAAGGCCTTCCGCAGCCCGGACTTCGCAAGCATCCGCGCCGCGCTGTCGGAGCCGGTCATTTTCGATGGACGGAATCTGTACGATCCCGCCACGGTGGAAGATGCCGGGCTGGCTTATTACGGCATCGGTCGCGGCCGCAGCCTGCGGGTAGCGCGATGAGCAGCGGTAACGATGCACTGGCCCGGCGGCTTGACGATATGGAAGTCAGGCTGACCTTCATCGACGATACGGTGCAGGCGTTGAGCTCGGCCGATGCCGACCAGTCGCAACGCATCGCCGCGCTGGAGCGCGCCTTGCGCGATCTGCGCGGGGAGATGGCCACGATGCGCGTAGCGCAAGGCGACGACCCGCATGACGAGCCGCCGCCGCCGCATTATTGACCCGGTTCACCCCGTCCACCGACCATGGAACACCCGCATGGCTGAATCCCTGCGCGATCAATTGCTCAAGAGCGGCATCGTCAAGAAAATCCAGCCCGAGCAAATTCGGGAGCCAAGGCGATCGTCTTCTGCGTCGTCCGGCAAACCGGGGCGGGCTGGCGGCAAACTGCATGCGCCGCCGGCAAAGCAGTCAAGCCAGCAGGACATCGATCTGGCCAAGGCCTACGCGTTGCGTACCCAGGCTGAAGCGCGCGAGCGCAAGCAGATCGAGCGCGAAGCAGCCGAGCAGGCCAGGTTGCGTCGCGAGCGCAAACTGCGCCTCCAGCAGTTGCTCGAAGGCAAGGCGTTGAACAAGGCCGACGTCGACCAGGTGCGCAACTTTGAATATGCCGGCAAGATCCGACGGATCCATGTTGATGCCACTCAGCTGGCGGCGCTCAACGCCGGTGAGCTGGGCGTGGTGCAACACGCCGGCCGCTATCTGCTGGTCACCCGCGAGGTCGCCGGGCAGGTGGGCGAAATCGAGCCACGCCAGCTCGCCTTGCTGGTCGAGCCGGGTACGGCCAGTGCAGATGACGACGGCGTCCCGGACGATCTGATGTGGTGATGTCGGCGTAGGGCGGGCAGTGCCCGCCCTACGTTTCAGCGATCCGTCGTTTGCGCCAAGGCAGGGTGGTCCCAGCCGTCCTTGGGCTTGAAACGGTCGCCGTAGCGCTGGGCCAGTTGCTGCAATTTCGACTTCAGCGTGTCCACACCTTCGCTGCGCACGTACTGGATAGGCCCACCACGGAACGGGGCGAAACCGGTACCGAAGATCACCCCGGCGTCGAGCAGGTCGGCATCGTCGACGACGCCTTCGGCGAGGCAGGCGACCGCCTCGTTGACCAGCGACAGGATCATCCGGTCCTGCAGGTCCGGCGGCGTCACGTAGTCCTTGTCCACCTCGGGTTTCTGCGCCTTGCCATCCTGCCACACGTAGAGGCCCTGGCCGTCCTTCTTGCCGCGCTTGCCGGCTTCGAGCTTTTCCTCCATGCCCGGCGGCAACTCAAGGCCCAGGAACGGCGCCAGCTCCTTGCCCACCGAGGCGCACACGTCCAGTCCGACTGTGTCGGCAAGCTCGATCGGCCCCATCGGCATGCCGAATTTCTTCGCCGCGCGATCGAGCACCGGCCCGGGTACGCCTTCGCTGTAAAGACGCATCGCTTCCAGCAGGTACGGCATCAGGATGCGATTGACCAGAAAGCCCGGCGTGCCCTTGACCGCCACCGGCAGTTTGCCGATCGCCTTGCAGAAGGCCATGGCGCGTTTTTCGATGGCCGGGTCCAGCATGTCGTGGCGCACCACCTCGACCAGCGGCATCTGCGCCACCGGATTGAAGAAGTGCAGGCCGAGGAAGCGCTGCGGCGCGGTCAGGTTCTTGCGCAACTCGTCCAGCGGGATGCTGGAGGTGTTGCTGGCGAGGATCTCGTTGGCCCGAAACTGGGATTCGATACCGGCGTACAGCGCTTTCTTCGCCTCGGCGTTCTCGTAGATCGCCTCGATCGCCAGATCTGCCGTGGCGACGCCCTTGCCGTCCACGTCGGCGCGCAGCCGGCGCGTGGCTTCCTCGACCTTCTCCGGCGTTTTCAGCTTCTTCTCGTACAACTGGCGGGCGCGATCCAGCGCCGGCTGGATGTATTTCATCTCGCGATCCTGCAAGGTCACGTCGAACCCCTTGAGCGCGATCCAGGCGGCAATGTCGCCGCCCATCACACCGGCACCGAGCACATGCACATGGCTGATCCCGGGATCGACGCCGCTGCCCTGGTTTTTCAGCCGCTCCTGCAGGAAGAAGATGCGGATCAGGTTCTGCGCGGTCGGCGTCCGTGCCAGCGTCGCGACCGAGTCGGCCTCAAGCTTCAGTCGCTGCTGGATGTTGGAGCCGCCACGCTTCCAGACATTGATCAGCGCAAACGGGGCGGGATAATGCTCCTTGCGTATCTTGGCCGCAGTCTGCTTGAGCATCACCGGCGCCAGGATTTGTCGCGCCAGCCAGGTATTGCTGGCCCATGCCTTGGCACGACGCATGAACGGCCGTGCCGGTGCCCGGCGCAGCAGCAGCCGCGCCTCGGCCAGCAGATCCTGCGGACGGGCTATCGCATCGACCACGCCCAGACTCAGGGCGCGGCGTGCCGAGAGAGGTTTGCCAGTGAGCATGACCGGCATGGCCTCGGTGGCGCCGATCAAGCGTGGCAGGCGCGCCGAACCGCCCCAGCCGGGGTGGATGCCGAGCATCACCTCGGGCAGGCCGATGCGGGTCTTCTCGTCATCCGCTGCGATGCGCTGGCGGCAGGCCAGGATCAGCTCGGTGCCGCCGCCCATGCAGGCGCCATGGATGGCGGCCACGGTGGGGCAGGGCAGCTGTGCCAGTGCCTCGTAGACACACTGGCCGTGCTTGATGTTCTCGCGCACCGAGTCCTGTCGGGCGTACTCGACGAACTCGCGCAGATCGGCGCCTACGGCAAACCCGGATGCTTTGGCCGAGTGGATAATGACGCCGACCGGCATGTCGATCGCCAGTCGTTCGACGATCTGCTCCAGCTCATCCAGTACCGCGCGGCTGATCGCATTGACGCTGCTGTCGGCACGGTCGAGCGTGAGCGTGACCACGCCGTCGTCTTCGTGGGTCTGCCAATGCTTGAAACGCAATCCTTCGAACATGGGGGTAGGGACATGGTGGAGGAGGTCTGAACCATACCGTCCCGCCGCCTTTATTGCGAGGTGTGACCGCCGCGCTTGACCCCGTCGTGATGCCGGTGTGAAATCAGCAAGTCGTTGAGGGTATTCTCCAAATACCAGTTGCGTACGGCAGCACGGCCACCGTTGGCGTTCTTGTGCAGGCAGCGCGGCCCTCTCATCGTGTTGGCATGAACTTGGACGGTCAGCGGTGGTCTGAGCGCCGGGTTCAGTTCCACTCAGGCACCCTCAACGGATGACAGCATTGACAATGGACACGGCCCGCGTGGGCGAAAACGAACTGGACCGTGCGCTGGTCGAGCGGGTCCAGCAGGGCGACAAGCGCGCCTTCGACCTGTTGGTGCGCAAATACCAGCACAAGCTGATCGGGCTGATTTCCCGCTATGTGCGCAGCCATGCCGAATGCGAGGATATCGCGCAGGAATCGTTTATCCGTGCGTGGCGGGCGATCGGTTCGTTCCGCGGTGACAGCGCGTTCTACACCTGGCTGTACAAGATCGCGGTGAACACCGCCAAGAACCACCTGGTGGCGCAGGGCCGGCGGCCGCCAGCGGGCGACATCGATGCCGACGACGCCGAGTTCATGACCGGTGCAGAGCGCATGCACGACAACGCCACCCCCGAGCACGAACTGATGCGCCAGGAAATTGAACAATCCGTGTTTTCCACTGTCGAAGCCTTGCCCGAGGAACTGCGGACGGCCATCACCCTGCGGGAAGTGGACGGCCTCAGTTACGATGAAATCGCCGAAGCGATGGGCTGTCCGATCGGTACGGTGCGCTCGCGCATCTTCCGGGCACGCGAGGCGATCGATACAAAGCTGCGGCCGCTGTTGTCTGGCCGCGAGGATCAGACATGAACCAGGCAGGTATGAACCAGGACGCCCGTGAAAACCTCTCGGCCGGTATGGATGGTGAGCTGCCCGTCGAGCAATTGCGTTTCCTGCTGCGCCGACTCGATCACGATACCTCGTTGCGGCAGGCATGGTCAGGCTATCACCTCGCCCGCGATGGCCTGCGCCGGGAAACTGCGCTGCTGGCGTCGTCCGGATTCGCGGCGCGGGTGATCCTCGCCATCGAACAGGAGTCGAATGTCACTAACCTGGTCAGCCGGCGCCACCATTGGCTGCGCTGGTCGGGTGGCGGCGTGATCGCCGCCAGCGTGGCGGCTGCCGCCTTGATGATCAGTCAGCCGGCGGGTGACCCTGGGCGGCTGGATCTCTCAGCCCATTCCGGTGCCAGCCCTATCGCGGTCACGACTGGGGCGATCCGACCGGTGGCACCGCCGTCGGTGCCGCCGTGGCTGAGCGGCAACTCGGCCGGCGCGATCAGCCAGCAGGCTGCGGCGACGCTGGGTGCGCCGCTGGACAGCAGCCAGGCACGGAATGCGCGACAGCTGTCGGCCTACCAGGCGATGCATCGTTACCGCACGCTGGACAACAACGACGGCAGCTACCTGCTGTTGCTCGATCCCGCGAAGTCCGGCGTGCCGGATGCGTCGCGTCAGGCGGGTGCGGGCGCGCAGTAAGCGGGGCTCGTACGTGGCGGTAGGCGGTGCCCCGTTGACCTGGTTTTCCTCGGTCGCCTCGCGGTTCCGAGCAGAGCGTAGCCGCCTGGACGGCCACGGTGCGCACCCGATGCGTGTCATCCATCAGCCGGCCGTGCCGGCTTGAGTACAACCCAAGGAGGAGTCATGAATCATTCGATCTTGCGCACCCTGGCGTGCTGCGCCCTGCTGGCACTGGTCGGTGTCGGCGCCGTGCAGGCGCAGACCGCTACCAGTGTTGCGGCGCTGCCGGATTTCACCGGCATTGTGCAAAAGAACGCCGCTGCCGTGGTGCATGTCGAGGCCAGGTACAGCGGTGAGCGGCAGCGTTCGGCGCAATCCATGCGTGGCCGGACGATGCCGGGGCAGGGCATGCCCAACGATCCAGGTGCCGAGATGTTGCGCCGCTTCTTCGGTATGCCGATGATGCCGTCGCCGGAGGAACAGCGGCATACCTCGCTCGGTTCGGGCTTCATCATTTCCAGTGACGGCTACATTCTCACCAACAACCATGTGGTCGATCACGCGGACAAGGTGATTGTGCGTTTGCAGGATCGACGCACGCTGACGGCCAAGGTGGTTGGCACCGATCCCACCTACGACATTGCCCTGCTCAAGGTCGATGCAGGCGGCAGCCTGCCCACGGTGACCATCGGCGATTCGCGCGGGCTCAAGCCTGGCCAGTGGGTACTGGCGATCGGCTCGCCGTTCGGCTTCGATTACACCGTGACGCAGGGCATCGTCAGCGCGGTGGGCCGCAATCTGGGACAGCGCGACCAGCCATATACCTCGTTTATCCAGACCGACGTGCCGATCAACCGTGGCAACTCCGGCGGTCCACTGTTCAACCTGCAAGGCCAGGTGGTGGGCATCAATTCGCAGATCTACTCCAACACCGGCGATTACATGGGCGTGTCGTTCTCAATCCCGATCGACGTGGCGATGAGTGCCGTGCAGCAGCTGAAGACCAAGGGCTACGTAACACGCGGCCTGCTCGGCGTGACCGTGCAGCCGGTCAGCGACGATATCGTCAAGGCGTTCAAGCTGGACAATGGTGTCGGCGCTGCCGTGGTCGATGTGGATCCCGATAGCGGCGCGGGCAAGGCCGGCATCCAGGCTGGCGATATCATCCTGGCCTACAACAACCATATCTTGCAGCAGGCATCCGACCTGCCGCCGCTGGTCGGCATGACCAAGCCGGGCACCAAGGTACCGGTGGAGATCCTGCGCAACGGCAAGAAACAAACGCTGCAGGTGACCATCGGCGAAGCCAAGCGCGACAGCACTGCGGTGGATAATCGCTCGGCCAGCTCGTCGTCGGCGCATAGCGGATCGGCCGCATTGGGGCTCACCGTGCAATCGCTGGATAACGATACCCGCAAGCAGCTGGGGCTGAAGGCGGGGCAGGGTGTGGTGATCGGCGACGTCACCGGCCCGGTGGCGGTGCAGGCCGGCCTGCGTGCCGGTGACGTGATCTTGATGGTCAACCAGCAGAAGATCGGCAGCGTGGCCGAGTTCAAGGCAGCGACCAGGGACGTCAAGGCCGGTAGCACCGTGTTGTTGCTGGTGCGCCGAGGCGACCAGAGCCAATTCGTCGGACTGACCGTGCCGGCCGACAAGTAGCGGCTGGACGAGCCGGCCGGGATGGGCGCCACCACGTGAGCGCGGTGGCGCCCATGCGTTTCACTGTGATCGGACCGAAACGGCCGGGTACTGGCCAGCAGTTCCATGCGACAATGCGAGGTTAGCGTCGCTCAAAAGGTGACGCGTCGCCATGCATCGTGCGTGGTGCCAGATCCACTTCCGAAAGGCCACCGGCGCTCCATGGAATTGATCCGCAACTTCTCCATCATTGCCCACATCGATCATGGCAAGTCGACCCTGGCCGACCGCATCATCCAGATCTGCGGTGGCCTGGCCGATCGCGAGATGGAAGCGCAGGTGTTGGACAACAATCCGATCGAGCGCGAACGCGGCATCACGATCAAGGCGCAGTCGGTGTCGTTGCCGTACACCGCGCGCGACGGCAGGACCTACCAGCTCAACTTCATCGACACCCCGGGTCACGTCGATTTCTCCTACGAAGTCAGCCGCTCGCTGGCCGCATGCGAGGGCGCGCTGCTGGTGGTCGATGCGGCGCAGGGTGTCGAGGCCCAATCGGTGGCCAACTGCTACACGGCGGTGGAGATGGGCCTGGAAGTGGTGCCGGTACTGAACAAGATCGACCTGCCCACGGCCGACGTCGAGAAAGTAAAAGGCGAGATCGAGGCGGTGATCGGCATCGATGCCACCGACGCGGTGGCGATCAGCGCCAAGACCGGCCTCAACGTGGTCGAGGTGCTGGAGGCGATCGTGGCGCGCATCCCACCACCGAGGCCACGCGATACCGATCGCCTGCAGGCACTGATCATCGATTCGTGGTTCGACAATTATCTGGGCGTGGTCTCGCTGGTGCGTGTGATGCAGGGCGAGATCAAGCCCGGTGACAAATTACTGGTGATGTCCACCGGGCGTACCCATGAGGTGGATGATGTCGGCGTGTTCACCCCCAAGCGCAAGAAAACGGCCGTGCTGGGGGCCGGCGAGGTGGGCTGGATCAACGCCTCGATCAAGAATGTGCATGGCGCGCCGGTAGGCGACACCCTGACCCACGCCAGCAAACCGGCCGACAAGGCGCTGCCGGGTTTCCAGACGATGCAGCCGCGCGTGTTCGCCGGCTTGTTCCCGGTATCCTCGGATGACTACCCGGCGATGCGTGAGGCACTGGACAAGCTGCGCCTGAACGATGCCGCGCTGTTCTTCGAGCCGGAATCCTCCGAGGCGATGGGCTTCGGTTTCCGCTGCGGCTTCCTCGGCATGCTGCACATGGAGATCGTGCAGGAGCGGCTGGAACGCGAATATAACCTGAATCTGATCACCACCGCGCCGACCGTGGTCTACGAAGTGCTGATGAGCGACGGCAGCATCCTGCAGTTGGACAACCCGGCCAAGCTGCCGACCAACTCCAGTCTGGTGCAGGAGATCCGCGAGCCGATCATCGTGGCCAACATCCTCACGCCGCCGGATTACATCGGCAATGTGATCACGTTGTGCGAGGAGAAACGCGGCGTGCAGCGCACAATCCAGTACCTGGGCACGCAGGTGCAGATCAGTTATGAATTGCCGCTGGCCGAGGTGGTGATGGACTTCTTCGATCGGCTGAAATCCGTTTCGCGCGGCTATGCGTCGATGGACTATCACTTCGACCGCTTCGAGGCCGGCCCGTTCGTGCGCACCGATGTGCTGATCAATGGTGAACGCGTCGATGCGCTCTCGCTGATCGCCCATCGCAGCCATGCCGATCGCCGCGGTCGCGAGCTGGTCGAGCGGATGAAGGAGCTGATCCCGCGCCAGCAGTTCGACGTGGCGATCCAGGCGGCGATCGGCGCGCAGATCATCGCCCGCTCCACCGTGAAAGCCCTGCGCAAGAACGTGCTGGCCAAGTGCTACGGTGGCGACGTCAGCCGTAAGAAGAAGTTGCTGGAAAAGCAGAAAGAAGGCAAGAAGCGCATGAAGCTGGTCGGCCGGGTGGAAATTCCGCAGGAAGCCTTCCTGGCGGTGTTGAGAGTGGATAAATAGTTTTGGCCGGGCAAAGTAAATCGGGCATCGGGAACAGCAGCCTTGGGCTGTTGCGAATCCCGAATCCCGAATTTCGAATCCCGGCTCCCAACGGAGCCCCACATGGAATTTGATTTCGCCGCGATCCTGCTTGGCCTCACCGTGCTGTTCGGCGTGGTGTGGGGGCTGGATCGTCTGTTCCTGTACAAGACGCGCAAGGCGCGGCTGGACGCAGCGGGCGAGGAATACCGTGACCCGGTGCCGGTGGACTGGGCGCGCTCGCTGTTTCCGGTGGTGCTGGTGGTGTTGTTGCTGCGTTCGTTCGTGGCCGAACCGTTCCGGATCCCCTCCGGTTCGATGATGCCTACGCTGGATGTGGGCGACTTCATCCTGGTCAACAAGTTTGCCTACGGCCTGCGCCTGCCGGCGTTCAATACCAAGTTCCTCGACCTGGGCGAACCCAAACGCGGCGACGTGGTGGTATTCCGCTGGCCCGGCTTTACCTGTCACCGGGCGGACGGGACGGTGCTGCATGGCGGCAACGCCGACTGCAGCGTCCCGGTGCCGAACCAGAACTGGATCAAGCGGGTGATCGGACTGCCCGGCGACACCATCCAGATTCGCGACAGCGAGATCGTGATCAACGGCAAGCCGGTCAAGGCGGAGGAAATCGGTCCGTTCGTGGGCAGCCACGCACGTCCCGCCGATGAGGAGCTGCTGGCGTACGGCGCCACCATCTGGAAGGAACATCTGGGCAAGGTCACCCACCTGATCGCGCGCATGCCCGAGCGCATGCCCACACCTCCGGTACCCAACCCGAACATGCCCTCGGTGGTGCCGCAACACTGCTATCTGGTGATGGGCGACGACCGCGAAAACAGCGAAGACAGCCGCTGGTGGGGCTGCCTGCCGGAGCGGGACCTGGCCGGCAAGGCGTTCCTGATCTGGATGAGCTGGAAAGGCTGGGGCACCGGCGGCGTGGACTTCTCGCGTATCGGCACCGTCATCCATTGATAGGCGGTGGCGGTCGGCCAGCGGCGGGAAAAACGTGATGCCATCGTGCGCATCAGTTCCCGCATGCGGTCAACTAATGCGAGAATTCGCAGGTAGCATCAGCGCACCGGACAGGCTCCGGCGCTACGGGAGCATCCATAGATCGACAGGCCGCAGCGTCGGCATAGCGAGGGGACTATGAAATCGAAGCAGTCGGGCATCACTCTGATCGGGTTTCTGATCATCATCGTGGTGGTGGGCTTTCTGGCCTACATGGCCATGCGCCTGCTGCCTTCGTACTCCGAGTACATGGGCGTGACCAAGGCGATGAACCAGATTGCGACCGAAGGCACCAACGGCAAGACGCTCAACGATATCCGTCGCAGCCTGATGTTCAAGCTGGGCTTCCAGTATGTAGACGACTCCACCGTCAAGCCGTCCGACATCACGATCAAGCGCGACGCTGGCGGTAGCAGCCAGTTGCAGGTCACCTACGACAAGCAGGTTCCGTTCATGTACAACATCGACTTCCTGATGCATTTCAGCAAGACCGTGCCGCTGCAGGGCAATGTGGGCCAGTAAGCCTTGAAACTGAGCCATCGTTTCCGTGACCCGGCGCTGGCGGAGCTGGCGCTCACCCACCGCAGCGCCGGCAGGCCGAACAACGAGCGGCTGGAGTTCCTCGGCGATGCGCTGCTCGGTGCGATCATCGCGGAATTGCTGTACGAGGTGCATCCCAAGGCCAGCGAAGGCGAGCTGTCGCGCCTGCGCGCGCAACTGGTCAACGGCCAGGCCTTGGCCGTGCTGGCGCGCGAGCTGGAACTGGGCGACGGGCTGAAGCTTGGCACCGGCGAGCTCAAGAGCGGCGGTTTTCGGCGCGATTCGATCCTTGCCGATGCGTTCGAGGCCCTGGTCGCCGCGGTCTACGTGGATGCCGGGTTCGATACCTGCCGGGCCATCGTGCGTAAACTGTTCGACGGGCGCGTCAGCGCGCTGCGGCGCTCGTCCAAGGACGCCAAGACGCGCCTGCAGGAACACCTGCAATCGGGTGGCTGGCCGCTGCCGCAGTACAAACTGGTCGCCAGCCATGGTGAGGATCACGCCAAGACCTTCGACGTGAGCTGCCGCATCGACGAACCGTTGCCGCTGGCCGCCCAGGCGACGGCCGGCAGCCGCCGCGCGGCCGAGCAGGATGCCGCCGAGAACGTACTGAACCAGTTGCTGGAACACGCGCGCGAATCCTGAGCGTGGTTTCATCGGTGGCGGTGGCCGGCAACCCGAGCAACCCCCAGCGCACTACACTGGCCCTCCGACCTGCCGACCTTCAACGCCATGAATCTCTCCCTGGACTCCGCCGACGGCAGCCTGCCGCACGAGAACTTTCGCTGCGGTACCGTGGCGTTGGCCGGGCGCCCGAACGTCGGCAAATCGACCCTGCTCAATGCGTTGATCGGTTTCCGCCTGTCGATCATCAGTCCGCGGCCGCAAACCACCCGCCATCGCATCCTCGGCATCCACACCAGCGGGGCCGGGCAGATTCTCTATGTGGATACACCAGGCCTGCATCGCGGTGCCAAGCGGGCGATGAATCGCAGCCTCAATCGGGCGGCGCGTTCGGCGATCAGCGACGTCGACCTGGTGGTGCAGGTGATCGAGGCCGGCCGCTTTACCGATGAGGACGAGGTCCTGTACACCGCCCTGGTCGAGCAATCCGCGCCGCGCCTGCTGGTGATCAACAAGGTCGATCTCAACAAGGACAAGGCGGTGATGCTGCCCTTCGTGGCCGAGCTCACGGCCAAACACCACTACGACGAAATCCATTACGTCAGCGCCCTGAAGGAGCAGGGCCTGCAAGCGCTGGAGCAGGCGATTCTGCAGCGCCTGCCGGTGCGCGTGCCACTCTATGGCGCGGATGAGGTCACCGATCGCAGCGAGCGCTTCCTGGCCGCCGAGATGGTGCGCGAGCAGTTGATGCTGCGGCTGGACCAGGAACTGCCGTATGCCACGACGGTGGAGATCGAGCAGTTCAACGACCGCCCCGACGGCATCGCCGAGATTCACGCCATCATCTGGGTCGAGCGCAGCGGCCAGAAGGCCATCGTGATCGGCCAGGGCGGTGCCCAGCTCAAGGCGATCGGCTCCGGCGCCCGCCGTCACATGGAACGCATGTTCGAGCGCAAGGTGTTCCTGAAGCTGTGGGTCAAGGTGCGCGAGGGCTGGGTCGACGACGAGAATATGCTGAAGAAATTCGGGTATACCGACTGACGCGGGAATCGGGAGTGGGAAATAGGGAATCGTTGGAGCAGGTCCCGCTTTTCCGATTTCCGACTCCCTATTTCCCATTCCCGATTCCTCCCGCCATGCGCCTCGAACAACAACCCGCCTTTGTGCTGCATGCGCGCGCCTATCGCGAGACGTCGCTGCTGCTGGAGTGCCTGACCCGGGAGCATGGCAGGCTTGGCGTAGTGGCGCGTGGCGTGCGCGGCGAGCGCTCGCGCTTGCGGCGCGCACAGCTGGAGCCATTCCAAACGGTGTCGATAGGCCTGCTGTTGCGCGGCGAGATGGCCACGCTGACTGCGGTCGAGGCGGTTGGCGCGCCGCAGCGGTTGACCGGGGATGTCGCCCTGGCCGGGCTTTATCTCAACGAGCTGGTGGTGCGTCTGACCGGGCGGCAGGACCCGTTGCCGACTTTGTTCGACGCCTATGCGACGACGCTGGCGCGCCTGGCTGTGGGCGAATCGCCAGCCTGGAGTCTGCGTCGTTTCGAGCGCGATCTGCTGGAGGGCACCGGCTATGGCTTGCAGTTGCTGCACGAGGCTGATACTGGCGAGGCGATCGAGCCGGCCGCGTGGTATCGCTACGTGGTGGAACAGGGTGCCGTGCGTTGCGCTGCCGGCAGTCCGCTGGCCCTGCGTGGCGACGATTTGCTGGCGCTGGGCCAGGATCGCATGCCGGACAACCGCGGCCTGAAGTCGTTACGCGACCTGATGCGCGACGTGATCCGTTTCCAGCTCGGCGGCGGCGAGCTGCGTGCATGGCGCGTGCTGGCGATGGCCTTGTCGCAGCGGCCGAATACCAAGGATCCCTAGCAGCCTGTCGGACTTTGCTGGTCGAGGCGAGAATTCGGCTGTGCGAGGACAGATTTTCGACGGTTCGCCGGCCCATGGTGGTTCCATGGGCCAAGAATCGGCGGAAATATGGACCGCACAGACGGATTCGCAGCCCGGCCGAGTAGAGTCCGACAGGCTGCTAGGGATCCAGGGCCTGCAGGGTCGTGCTTAGTGCGACGCGAAACCTTGCCAGCGCGGTGGGTGTGACACCATTGCGCGATAACTGCCGCTGCATCAGGGTGGTCTCATGCGCCAGCGCGGCGGCGCCGCAGAATCCGCACGACGAGCGCAGCCGGTGCAGGCGGTCGCCAAAGGCGACGAGATCCTGGCTCAGGCTATCGAGTTCGCGCTGCAACAACGCCAGTTCCCCGCGCAGTAGCTGGCGCAGCGCGCGCATGGTGGTGGCGTCGCCGCTGCTGTATAACGCGACGCCATCATCCAGCACCCAGGTTGGGCCGTGCGGCTTGACCAGTGCCAGCACACGCTGCAGGTCGATCAGGGTGCAGGGCTTGAGCAGGACTTCGCTGAAGCCGGCCGTGAGCAGTCGGCGCCGAGCGGCGCCCTCCAGTGCGGCGCTGGTAGCCACCGCCACGCTGTCTGCCGACCCCGCCTGCGCATCGTCGCGCAGTTGCGCCAGGATATGCAGGGCACCGCCAGCGGGCATGCGGCAATCCAGCAGCAACAGGTCGAAGGCCTCGCTGCGAGCCCGTGCCAGCGCCGTTTTGCCGCTGCCACAGGTATCCACCATAGCACCCAGCGAGCGCAAACCATCGCCGAGAAAACGGCAACTGCCCGGGTCGTCGTCGGCGAGCAGCACGCGCGGCTTGGGCGACTGGGAAAGACTGGTCTGCGGGCGCTCGCTCATGACGAAATCCTTGTCGTTCATCTTGATTTGGCAGAATGGTCCCATATGCGCCCGACATCACGCCATCTGCTGCTGCGCTGCGGCTTCCTGCTGAGTCTGTGCTGGCTGGCCCCGGCACGGGCCGACGTCGTGCTTTCGGCGAAGTCGCTCAGCGTGCCGGGCGTGAACCTGCAGGGCGTGACGCTCCGGCTGGGCGAGGACGGCGCCGGCGCGCTCAGCGTGAGCTTGCACGCTGAGCGCGCCGACGTGCCTTCGATGGGCTGGCGGCGGTTGTCCATGAATCTCGCCGGTGACCTGCGTCGCGACAATCAGCTCGCCTGGACGCTGGCCGGCAATCTGAAACTGGCTAGTGCACCGGGCGGCGCGCTCAGCGATGCGCAGGTGAAGATCCAGATCAGTCCGGCCGCCAACAGCTTGTTGATCGACCTGTCGCAGGGCAAGGCCACCATCAGCGGTGCGCTGCCGCTGGATCAACCCAGCCACGCCCAGATCCACCTGGACAACCTGCCGGCCGGTTGGCTGCAGGGGCTGCTCGGAACGATCTGGTCGGGGCACCTCACCGCGGGCCGCATGGGTGCGGAGCTGGCGCTCGATTTGCGCGATCCAGGGCTGCGTTCGTCCGGCCAGTTCAGCCTCAGCGGCGTGGGCTTCGATACGCCCAGTGGCAGCCTCGCGGGTCAAGGTGTCGGCGGCACAGGTTACTTCAGCCTCGATTCGAGCGGCGGCCCGACCCAGATCGACGTCGACACCAGCCTGCGTGGTGGCGAACTGCTGCTCGGGCCGATTTACGCCAAACTTCCCGATCAGCCCGTGCAGTTGAGTGTGCACGCCAACGCCGAGGCCGGCGCGGTCGATGTCACCCGCCTGCGCGTCAACGACCCCGATGCGTTGCAAGTCGATGGCGCGTTGGCATTCGACGCGAAGGGTGCATTGAAATCGCTGCAGCTGGATCGCCTGCATGCCAGTTTCCCGGCGGCCTATACCCGCTATGGCGCGGCCTGGCTGGATACCCTGGGCCTGCACGCCTTGCAGATCAAGGGCAGCCTGGACGCCAGCGTCGACCTGCGCGCTGACGCGCCGCGAAGTTTCGCCTTCAGCACCGATGGCCTGGACCTGGCCGATAGCAATGGCCGCCTGGCCGTCGATGGTTTGCGTGGCGGACTGGACTGGGCCGTGCAGGGCGAGCGGCCAGCCACCACGCTGGCCTGGCGCAGCCTGAAGTTCTACCGGATTGACAACGGTGCGGCGCAGTCACATTGGCAAAGCCGCGATGGCATGCTGAGCCTGCAGCAGCCGCTGGAAGTGCCGGTACTGCATGGTCAGTTGCGCATCGGCCAGCTGGATTGGCGGCCAGCGGCTGTCAAGGGGCAGCGGCTGGCCACCTCGCTGGCACTGACCGGGGTCGACATGGCGGCCTTCAGCCGCGCGATGGGCTGGCCGGCATTTCCCGGTACCCTGGCTGGCGCGGTGCCGTCGCTGCGCTGGGTCGACGATCGACTGGAACTGGACGGCGGTCTCAGCGCCAACGTGTTTGACGGCTTCGTCAACATCACCCGGCTGTCCTGGCAGCAGCCATTTGGTCCCAGCCCCGTGCTGAACGCCGATATCGCCCTGAAGCAGCTGGATCTTGGCGCGATCACCGGCGTCTTCGACTTTGGCAGCATCACCGGGCGACTGGATGGCTCGATCAATGATCTTCGCCTGGTCGACTGGAGCCCGGTGGCGTTCAAGGCCAGCCTGCTTGCAGGGAGTGGCGGCCGGATCAGCCAGCGCGCGGTAAACAACCTCACCTCGGTCGGTGGCGGCGGTATTGCAGCAGGGTTGCAGGGCGCCATGCTGAAACTGTTCAAGACCTTCGGCTACAAGCAAATCGGTCTCAAATGCACGCTGCAGGGCACCGTGTGCAAGATGAGCGGCCTGGAGCCGACCGCGGATGGCTACACTATCGTCGAGGGCAGCGGATTGCCGCGGTTGCAGGTGATCGGCCACCAGTCCGAGGTCGACTGGCCGATCCTCGTCAAGCGGCTGCAGGACGCCATCCACGGCGCGGCACCCGAGATTCATTGAGCCTCTCTTTCCAGCACCGGAGTCAAGTCATGCGCAAACTCGTCTACGTCATCCTGACCACCATGACCGTGGCGTTGGTCGGCTGCGTCACCATCAATGTCTACTTCCCCGCGGCGGCGGCGCAGAAGGCAGCCGACCAGTTCATCGGCAACGTGCTCGATCAGGCCAATCCCGCTGCCAAGCCGGCACCGAAGGAACCCGCGTCGGTACCGAAGGGCAACGGCGGCCATCCCGCGGCGATGCTGCTCGACCTGCTGATTCCCGCCGCGCAAGCGGCAGGCGCCCCGGACATCCGCATCCAGACCAGCGCGACCGAGGCGATACGCAGCCGCATGCACCAGCGCTTCAGCGGCATCCTGGGCAGCCTGCTGAACAGCGGTGCGGTTGGCTTCACCCATGATGGCATGGTCGCGATGCGCGATGCGGCCAAGGTGCCGCTGAGCCAGCGCGCACAAGCCAACGCCGCGGTAGCCGACGAGAATCGCGATCGCGCGGCGCTGTATCGTGAAATCGCCGTCGCCAACAACCATCCCGAGTGGGAGTCGCAGATTCGCACCACGTTCGCCAAGGGCTGGATCGAGAGGGCGCACGCTGGCTGGTACTACCAGAATGCTGCCGGCGCCTGGCAGCAGAAATAGCGCCGACGCGAGGTATCACGGGGCGTGAATCTGGCCGATCTGAGATAATCGGCGGCCAGCCTTCGCCTTGCGTGCCCATGTCCCGATCCAACTCCGTTTCGCCGACTCCGTTCGAAGCCCTCATCACCGACCTCGGCCACGACGGTCGTGGCGTGGCCCGGATCGACGGCAAGACGGTGTTCGTCAGCGGCGCGTTGCTTGGTGAACAGGTGACGGCCCGGCTGCGCAAGCGTCATCGCCACTTCGACGAGGCCGAGGTAGTCGAGGTCATCACCGCCTCGCCGCATCGGGTCGAGCCGCTGTGCCAGCACTATTCGCAGTGCAGCGGATGCTCGCTGCAACACCTGGACGCGGCCTCGCAGATCGCTGCCAAGCAGCGCGTGCTGGCAGAGAATTTCGAGCGCATCGGTAAGGTCACCCCGCAGTCCTGGTTGCCGCCGCTCACGGCCGAGCCGTGGGGTTATCGGCGCAAGGGGCGGTTGTCGGTGCGCAACGTAGCCAAGAAAGACCGCGTGTTGGTCGGCTTCCGCGAAGAGCAGAACCCGCGCTTCGTCACCGAGATCCAGCGCTGCGAGGTGATGCATCCCTCGCTCGGCTCCAAGGTTGGCCTGCTCGCCGAACTGCTCGGCACGATGGACGCGAAGGACACCATCCCGCAGATTGAATTTGCCGCCGGCGACGAGTTGATGGCGCTGGTATTTCGCCACATGCAGCCCTTGAGCGAGCGCGACCTCATAGCACTCACGGCGTTTGGCCAGCAGCATCGTTTCGCGATCTACCTGCAGCCCGGCGGCAGCAGCAGCGTGCATCCGTTGTGGCCGGAAAATCCTCGTCTGGCGTTCCGCATCGGCAGCGATGATGCGCGCTTTGCCGATGTCGAACTGGAGTTCCAGCCGCTCGATTTCGTGCAGGTCAACGCCGGCATGAACCAGTTGATGGTGGCGCGTGCGCTGGAACTGCTCGATCCGCAGCCGACCGACCGCGTGCTCGACCTGTTCTGCGGCCTCGGCAACTTCACCTTGCCGATCGCACGCCGGGTGGCCGAAGTGGTGGGCGTGGAAGGCGAGCACGGCCTGGTCGAGCGTGCCGTACACAACGCCGCGCGCAACGGCATCACCCATGCAAGCTTCCACGTGGCCAACCTGTTCGAGGACCAGCGCCACGCCGCCTGGGCACGCCAGCCGTGCGACCAGCTGCTGCTCGACCCGCCGCGCGCCGGCGCCGACAAACTGCTGGAATACCTGCCGCACAAACAGACCCGGCGTATCGTCTATGTCTCCTGCCATCCCGCCTCGCTGGCACGCGACGCCGGCGTCCTGGTCAACCAGCATGGTTTCAGGTTGCGCTCGGCCGGCGTGATGGACATGTTTCCGCACACCGCGCACGTCGAGTCGATCGCGTTGTTCGAGGCTTGAGATGAGCATAGAGATCGAACGCAAGTTCCTGTTGCTCGACGAAAGCTGGCGCCACGACGTCGAGCGCAGCGAGTCACTCGCGCAGGGCTACCTGGTTGGTGCGCAGGCCTTGCGCAACGGCAGCGCACGCGCCTCGGTCCGCGCACGACTCGCGGGGGAGCAGGCGTGGTTGAACATCAAGGCCGCCACGCCGGGCATTGCACGTACCGAATTTGACTATCCGATTCCCGTGGATGACGCCAGCACGCTGCTGGCCACGCTGTGCGATGGCGTCGTGGAAAAGGTGCGCCACCATGTGCAAGTCGATGGCGTATTGTTCGAGATCGACGAATTCCATGGCGACAACGAGGGATTGCTCGTCGCCGAGGTCGAGTTGCCCGCGATCGATGCAGCGTTTCCGCATCCGCCGTGGCTTGGCCGTGAGGTGAGCGCGCTGACGCGCTACTACAACGTCAATCTGATCGAGCACCCGTACCGGCAGTGGACGCCGGTCGAGCGCGCTGCCGAGGATGCTGCATGTTGATGATCGGAGTGGCCGGGCCGAGCCTGGCCGAGCGCGAAAAAATCTGGCTGGGATCACCCGCCGTCGCCGGGGTATTGCTGTTTTCGCGCAACTACGAATCGCGCGAGCAGTTGAGCGCGCTATGCGCGGCGATCCGCGACGTCGGCGGCGACCAGCTGCTGATCGCGGTCGACCAGGAAGGTGGTCCGGTGCAGCGCTTCCGCAAGGGTTTTACCCACCTGCCGCCACTGGCCGCCATCGGCGTCGTCTACGAGCGCGACGCCGACGAGGCGATCCGGCTGGCCGAGGAACACGCCTGGGTGATGGCCAGCGAGTTGCGCGCCAGCGGCGTCGATTTCAGTTTTGCGCCGGTGGCGGACCTAGCTCGCGGCAATGCGGCGATCGGGCTGCGCGCGTTTCACGCCGATCCGGCGATCACCGCCGAACTGGCGCAGGCCTATGTGCGCGGCATGCACCTGGGCGGCATGGCGGCGGTGCTCAAGCACTTCCCGGGGCATGGCTCGGTCACGGGCGACACGCACGAGGTCGCGGCCACCGATCCGCGCCGCCTGGACGAGATCCGGCGCACGGACCTGCTGCCGTTCGCGCAGTGCATCGAGGCGCATGTCGAGGCCGTGATGATGGCCCACGTTGCCTATCCGGCGGTGGACAGCCAGCCCGCGGGCTACTCCAGAGTCTGGATCGAGGAGATCCTGCGCGGCGAGCTCGGTTTTGCCGGCACGGTGATCAGCGACGACATCAGCATGGCCGCTGCCGGTGCTGCCGGCAGTGTCGGCGAGCGGGTGCAGGCACACCTCAACGCCGGTTGCGATCTGGTACTGGCCTGTTTCCCGGAGGTGGTGGACGATGCACTGGCCTCTATGCGCGATATGGCGGAGCCCATGCTCGAAGAATCGCTGGCTCCCCTGCGCGGCGCCGTGGGTGCCAGTTGGGACGGTCTTGTCCACAATCCGCAACGCGACCGTTTCGTCGCGCGTATCGTGGCGCTGAACGCCGAACAAGGAACCGCATGAATAGCCCAACCCCTGCATTGTCCGACGCGTTGGCGCAGTCGGACCTGCTGCACGGACGCGCCGATCTGGAGGTCGTCATCCGGGCGATGGGCCAGCGCATCGATGCCGCGCTCGATGGCGAACGTGCCGTGTTCCTGACCGTGATGAATGGTGCGCTGATCTTTGCCGGGCAACTGGCGCTGGCCATCCGCACCGACCTGGAATTCGACTACGTGCACGCCACCCGTTATCGCGGCGCCATCTCCGGCAAGGCATTGCAGTGGTTGCGCGAGCCGATGGTGTCGCTGAAGGGCCGCGTGGTGCTGCTGGTCGACGACATCCTCGACGAAGGCCACACCCTCAAGGAAGTACGCGACGACTGCTATCACCGCGGCGCGAAAAAGGTCTACATCGCCAGCCTGTGCACCAAGAAACATGACCGCCTGATCGACGGCATCACTTCCGATTTCAACGGCGTCGAATTGCCTGATCGTTTCGTGTTTGGCTACGGCATGGACTACTACGAGCAGGGGCGCAACCTGGCGGGGATTTATGCCTTGAAAGAAAAGAATACGTTGTAGGCGCGCACCCTGCGCGCAACGCCCTGGCTTCGTAGGGCGGGCACTGCCCGCCGTATCTTGCTTCGCATAACCGAGAGCTTCCTGCTTCAATGGGTTTGACAGAGGATCGCGCCGTGGCTTGCGTCTTGGCTCCTGCCTCTTATGCGTTTCCCGTTTCCCGTTTCCTGGTACTTCCCATGACCTCATCCTGTGCATCCATCGATCTGGCCGTCATCGGTGGCAGCGGCCTGTACAACTTCCCCGGCCTGGAAGACGCCTCGCGCCAGCGTGTGGATACGCCCTATGGCGAGGCTTCCGGTGATGTGGTGCAGGGCGACTTCGCCGGCTTGCGCATAGCCTTCCTGGCCCGTCATGGCGAAAGCCACAGCTTGCCGCCGCACCGGGTCAATTACCGCGCCAATCTGTGGGCACTGCACAGTCTTGGCGCGCATCGGGTGGTCGGCGTGAACGCGGTGGGCGGTATCCGCGGCGACCTGGGGCCGCGGGTAATCGTGGTGCCCGACCAGTTGATCGACTATACCCATGGCCGTTACACCAGCTACTGCGACGTGGAGGGTGCCGAGGTCAGGCACATCGATTTCAGCGAGCCGTATACCGAATCCCTGCGCCGGCAATTGCTGGCTGCGGCGTGCACGGCGGGCGTCGAGGTGATCGACGGTGGTTGCTACGGTGTTATGCAGGGACCGCGGCTGGAGACGCGCGCCGAAATCGCCCGCATGAAACGCGATGGCTGCGACCTGGTCGGCATGACCGGCATGCCCGAGGCCGCGCTCGCGCGCGAGCTGGGGCTTGAATACGCCTGTCTTGCTCTGGTCGCGAATTACGCTGCCGGTTGCGGTGATGAGACTGAAATCAGCATCGAGGAAATTTTTGCGCATCTGGCCGCCGTCACCGCCGAGGTGCCACGCATCCTTGCCGCGATGCCGCAAAGTTGATCGCGACACCCGCTACTTTGCGTCGGGGAAAACTTTCGTATTGCGCTGCCCCTTCACCTCTTGCTATTTTTCCTCAGGCCAGCGCGGCGGCCGGGGGTAACCACCGCACCGAATCTGGCGCACCAATCCATGGATCCAGAGGTTCACGCAATGAGTTTTGGTACGGTCAAATGGTTCAACGACGCCAAGGGCTTCGGTTTCATCGCGCCTGAGGATGGGGGGGCGGACGTGTTCGTCCATTTTTCGGCGATCACCAGCAAGGGCTTTCGCAGTCTGCAGGAAGGCCAGCGGGTGAAGTTCGAAGTGACGCAGGGCCCGAAGGGCGCGCAGGCCTCGGCGGTGGAGCCCGCTGAAACCACGGCCTGATTACTCGGGCAACAGCACTTCTGCAATCATGAGACCCTGCCTCCTGTGCGGGGTTTTTTGCGTACCCGTCATCCGGGGTTCCGGGCGGACGGGCCGATAGCATGACTCGTACGGCCCTAGCAGCCTGTCGGACTTTACCCGGTCGGTCTGCGAATCCATCTGGGCGGTCCATATTTCCGCCGCTTTTTGACCCATAGAACCACTATGGGCCTGCAAATCGTCGAAAATCTGTCCTCGCACAGCTGAATTCTCGCCTCGACCGGCAAAGTCCGACAGGCTGCTAGGCCAGCGTATGGTCATCGCCTTGGTTAATATGACGGATTGCCAAATACCTGCAGGAGCCGCCCGAGTGATCATCAAGCCCAAAGTCCGTGGATTCATCTGCATCACCGCCCACCCGGTCGGCTGCGAGCTCAACGTGCTCGACCAGATCAAGATCACCCAGGCCGCGGGCCGCGACCCGGCGAAGGGCCCCAAGCGCGTGTTGGTAATCGGCGCCTCCACCGGCTACGGTCTGGCCTCGCGCATCACCGCCGCGTTCGGCTACGGCGCCGCCACGCTCGGCGTGTTCTTCGAAAAGCCCAGCAGCGACACCAAGACTGGCACCGCCGGTTGGTACAACTCCGCCGCGTTCGACAAGGCGGCCAAGGCGGCCGGTCTGATAGCCAAGTCGATCAACGCCGACGCGTTCGCCCACGCAACCCGCGCCAAGGCCATCGAGATCATCAAGAGCGATTTGGGCGGCCCGATCGACCTGGTTGTCTATTCGCTGGCCTCGCCCGTACGCAAGCTGCCGGACACCGGCGAAGTGGTGCGCTCGGCGCTGAAGACCATCGGCGAGCCGTTCCACAACACCTCGGTCGACACCAACAAGGACACCGTGATCGAAGCCCGGGTCGAGCCGGCCACCGAGCAGGAAATCAAGGACACCGTCACCGTCATGGGCGGCGAGGACTGGGCGCTGTGGATCGACGCGTTGAGCAAGGCCGGTGTGCTGGCCGACCACGCCAAGACGATTGCCTACAGCTACATCGGCACCGAGATCACCTGGCCGATGTACTGGCACGGCACCCTGGGCCAGGCCAAGCAGCATCTGGACAACACCGCGAAAGCGCTGCGCAGTCGCCACCCCGGCCTCGAAGCCTACGTCGGCGTGATGAAGTCCGTCGTCACCCAGGCCAGCGCCGCGATTCCGGTGATCCCGCTGTACGTCTCCATCGCCTTCAAGATCATGAAGGCGAAGGGCATCCACGAAGGCCCGATCGAGCAGGCCAACCGCCTGTTCCACGATCGGTTGTACCGCGCCGACGGTGCGGCGCCGGCGACCGACGACGAAGGACGCCTGCGGCTGGATGACTGGGAACTGCGCGACGAGGTGCAGGACGTGTGCAAGACCGTGTGGCCCACCGTCACCACCGAGAACCTGCGCGAGATCACCGACTACGCCGGGTATAAGCACGAGTTTTTGCAGTTGTTCGGGTTTGATCGGGGGGATGTGGATTACGAGGCGGAGGTTGAGGCGGATCGGCGGTTTGATTGTTTGGAGGGGTGAGATTGCGTGGCAGTCACTGAGGCCCGATGGCTTCGGTGACTGCCTATTTCGGTCGCTAAAGTGCACGTTGGCCCGAGTTTTTCGCTGGCTTAGTTCTACTGTGTTAATAAGATGTGATACAGTCACGCCATCTTCGAGCAACAGGCAAGGAGGTGGGTCATGGGCACGAGTCTGGAAACACGCTTTGAGCGGTATGGCGAGGCGATCGTGGCCGCGTTGGGGCACGCGGATCGCGCGGCGCCGGCGACGTGGTACCTGCAAGGGTTGATGCTGCCCGGCGGACGCAAGAGCGTGGAGCCGATGGCGGCGCGCGTGCGTCCACAGGCTGTGCGGTCGGCCCATCAGTCGATGCATCACCTAGTATCAACCTCGGATTGGAGCGACGCCACCGTGCTGGCCACGGTCGCCGAACAGGTGCTGCCGGTATTGACGCGCGGTGGAGCGGAGCCGTGCTACTGGATCATCGATGACACCGGCTTTCCGAAGAAGGGCACGCACTCGGTGGGCGTGGCCCGCCAGTACTGTGGGCAGACCGGCAAGACCGACAACTGCCGGGTGGCGGTGAGTCTGTCGCTGGCGACTGACGCCAACAGCCTGCCCTTGGCTTGGCAGCTCTACCTGCCGGCCGAGTGGACCGACGATCCGCTGCGGTGCGCCGCCGTTGGCGTGCCTGCCTCGGTGGGCTTCCTGACCAAGAACCAGATTGCCGCCGCGCAGATCGGCGCCGCCGTCGCCGCCGGCGTGCCACGCGGGGTGGTGCTGGGTGATGCCGCCTACGGCGATGACAGCGCGCTTCGCGATACGCTGAGCGAACAGGCGTTGATCTACGCGCTGGGCATCCGGCCGCTGACGGCGGTGTGGTGGGGTAAACATCAACCGGCCCCACCGCCTGCGGCCAGCGATCACCCCCGCGTGCGGGTACAACGCGATGCGGAACATCAACCGATCGGCGTGCGGGCGCTGGCGCGGGCGTTGCCGGCACGTGCGTTTCGCACCATCGCGTGGCGACAAGGGGCAAAAGAAACCTTGTCCGGCCGCTTTGCCCGCGTACGCGTGGTCGCCGCCCACAAAGACCGCGCCCGAGAACCCGAATGGCTGGTCATCGAATGGCCTCGCGGCGACGCCGAACCGCTGCGCTACTGGCTATCGACGCTGCCAGAAAAAACGACCTTCAAAGCACTCGTCGGCACCATCAAAGGCCGTTGGCGTATCGAGCGAGACTACCTGGAACTCAAGCAGGAACTCGGTCTGGGCCACTACGAAGGACGCAACTGGCGCGGCTTTCATCATCACGCCAGTCTGTGCATCGCCGCCTATGGCTTTTTGACGCTGGAACGCCTGCGCGGCAGTAAAAAAAACGCTGCTCGATTCAAGGCACCTGCCATACCCGAAGGCTTCCGCCCGCGTGGGGCTGGGGCCGATGCAGCGCCATCAGCCGTGCTCGATCGCGACCTTGCGCTTCCGTCTCGCCCGCGTCATCGCTCGACACCTGTCACGATGCCCTTGCTGCGGAAAAGCGCATCGGAGAGTCATGCGTATTTAATAACACAGTAGAACTAGGCGCCCGGCTGGGCGTCGGCGACGGCGTCATCCAGCAACGCCAATACCTGCGCCTCGGCCACCCCACCAACGATCTCGGCACGACTGATGCCGCGCCACAGGATCAGTCGCAGCTGGCCGGCGCTGTTCTTCTTGTCCAGCCGCATCAGCTCGAGCAGTTGCTGCGCAGCCATGCCGGGCGGGAACGCCACCGGCAGGTCAAGCCGGTGCAGTAGCTGTCGTAGGCGCGCGGTATCCGCGGCCTCGCTCATGCCGAGCCGCTCGGACAGTTGCGCGGCCAACAGCATGCCGATCGCCACCGCTTCGCCGTGCAGCAAGGCGGTGTAGTGGCCGGCCGTTTCCAGTGCATGGCCGAATGTGTGGCCGAAATTGAGCAGCGCACGCTCGCCCTGTTCGGTTTCGTCGCGGGCGACCACGCCGGCTTTGTACTCGACCTTGCGCGAAATCGCCTCCAGCACGGTATCAACATCGCGTGCGACCAGCGCGTCGGCGTGTTGTTCGAGCCAGATGAAAAACGCTTCGTCGCCGATCGCCGCGCCCTTGACCACTTCGGCCAGACCCGCGCGGTATTCGCGCGCCGGCAGCGTTGCCAGGGTGTCGATGTCGGCGATCACCGCGCGCGGCTGGTGGAACGCGCCGGCGAGATTCTTGCCCACTGGCAGGTTGACCCCGGTCTTGCCGCCCACCGACGAATCCACCATCGCCAGCAAGGTGGTCGGCATCTGGATGAAATCGATGCCGCGCATCCAGCACGCCGCGCTGAAGCCGGCAAGGTCGCCGACCACGCCGCCGCCGAGTGCAATCACGCAGGCATCGCGGGTGGCGCCGAGCTGGCCCAGTGCGTCAAGCGCATGGCCGACGTTGGCGAAGCTCTTGTGTGCCTCGCCGTCGTCGAGCAGGAACGACGACCAGTGCAAGCCTTCAAGTCCCGCCTCGATCCGTGGCAGGTACAGCGGCGCCACCGTGGTATTGCTGATCACCAGCGCATGCCGGCCGCGCAACAGCGGGCGCCAGTGCGTGTGATCGGCGAGCAGGCCGGCGCCGATCCATACCGGATAGCTGCGTAGACCGAGCGCGACATGGATGCTGTGCAGTGTGGGTTTGCTCATGACTGATGCAGTGACGATGGAGTGGCAGCACGTTGCCAGTGCTGGTCGATCAAGGCGATGCAACGTTCGCTGGCGGCGCTGACGGTACCATCTTGGCCAGGTACGGCGAGGTCGGCAAGTGCGCGGTAGATCGGCTCGCGCGCGGCAGCCATCGCCTGCAGCCGCTCACGGCGGTCAGGCACGGCCAGCAGCGGGCGGCGCTGGTCGCGTTGGAGCCGTTCGAGCTGCTGCTCGAGGCTGACCTGCAGCCACACCACGAAGCCGCGCTCGTTGAGCCGTTGTCGGTTGGTGGAGGCAAGCACGGCGCCGGCGCCGGTGGCCAGTAGCACGCCGGTGTGTTGGCTCAGCGCGTCCAACAACGCGCTTTCGCGCTGTCGAAAGCCGGCCTCGCCCTCGATCTCGAACACCGTGCTTACGTCCACCCCGCAATGATGTTCGACCTCCTGGTCGAGATCGACAAACGACAGTCCATAATGATCAGCGAGCCGTCGCCCGATCGAGGTCTTGCCGGCGCCGGTCGGGCCGATGATGAACAGGTTGCACGACGGATTCATGGGTAAATGCTAACAGGCACTGAAGGAGGGCTGCAGTGAGCGAACAGGTGTTGCTGGCCGGTTGCGGCGATCTGGGCCTGCGCGTGGCGCGCTTGCTGCGCCAGCGCGGCGACACGGTGTACGCCTTGCGGCGCCATCCGCCTGCGTCCAGTGATGACGGTATCGAATGGCTGCGCGCGGACCTGACCCAGCTGCAGTCGCTGCGCGATCTGCCGACTGGCATCACGCAGCTGGTCTATCTGCCGACGCCGGATCGGCGCGACCCGGCGGCGTATCGCGCCACCTTTGTCGACGGCTTGCGCTGCCTGCTCGATGCGCTGGGGCATGTCACGTTGTGCCGCGTGCTGTTCGTTTCCTCCGGCGCGGTTTACGGCAACCATCGTGGTGACTGGGTGGACGAGGACACGCCTGCGGCGCCAGCCGGCTTTAACGGGGCGGCCTTGCTGGAGGGTGAGCAATTGCTGGCCGCGTGGCCAATTCGCGCCATAGCGTTGCGCCTGGCCGGGTTGTACGGGCCCGGTCGCCTGCAGTTGCTCGATCGTCTTCGCGCCGGTACCGCGCAGGCTCCACGCGACCCGCCACATTGGGCCAACCGCATCCACGTCGATGACGCCGCCGCGGCGATCGTGCATCTGCTGCGGTTGGCCGATGCGCGATCGTGCTATCTCGGCGCGGACAGTACGCCGCTGCCGCTGCACGTGCTGTACGCCGACCTTGCCCGCCAGGTCGGCGCACCGCCGCCACGCGACGGCCCGCCGCCGGCCGGCATCGGCAGCAAGCGACTCAGCAATGCGCGGTTGCTGGCCAGCGGTTTCGCGCTGCGCTGGCCGGACGCGCGCACGGGTTATGCGGCACTGGCGGAAGCCTGGTCTGCAGACGCACGCCATCCATCAACCCAGGTCAACTTTGTGGTGGATTGAAAGGTGGGGCGGGGCCTTCGCTGTTCAACGTTCGGTGTTCAGTTGGGCAGGCTCGAACCTTGCGGAACCGGGCCATGATATCGGGCGCTTCCACAGCAGGCTCCGCCCATAACTTTCCCGGGCCCCTCCTAGGAGCCTGTCGGACTTTGGTTGGCCGGCCTGCGAATCCGCCTGTGCGGTCCATATTTCCGCCGATTCTTGGCCCATGGAACCACCATGGGCCGGCGAACCGTCGAAAATCTGTCCTCGCACAGCCGAATTCTCGCCTCGACCACCAAAGTCCGACAGACTCCTAGAGGAGCTGTCGCTTGATCAGAGCTCGATTGAATGCCGAGGCAAAATACTCCACCACGATGCGATGGTAGGCAAAGTCCAACAGCCTCCCAGGGCCAGACAGCCCGGGCGGTGAGCGTGCCGGTTCCCGCGATGAACGCGGGAGCGGTGGGGGACGGCAGGGCAGCGGGAGAGAGGGCTGCGGACATTATCCGCAAGGAACACGCATAAAAGACGATAGCCGCGACCCCGGCGCTTCTACACTGGCGTCGGGGGAAGGGAGGCGAATGCGAGGAACCGCAACGTTGAAACCGCGGCGGTCCGGGTTTCGTGCGGCGCATGCCGGGGTCGCGCTCAGTGGAACGGTACTGGCTTGTCGCTTTCCGGGGTCGGGTGCATGAAGAAGTCATGCATGTATTTTTCGCCCTCGTCGTCGAGGATGGTGACGACCGTCTTGAGTTCCGGGAACTGCTCGCGCAACCGCCGCGCAGCAATCATGTGCGCGCCGGAACTGGGGCCGCAGAACAGGCCGCGGCTGCTTGCCAGCTTGCGCATCTCGGCGACCGCCTCGGTGCTGGATACGCTCAGCATGTCGTTGATCAGTTTGTGGTGGCGCGCGAAGATCCCTGGTATGAAACCGTCTGAAATGCCCTCGATCTGGTGCAGCGCCACTTCGCCGCACAGCAGGGTGCACGATTCGGAGGGCTCCATCGCGAACAACCGCACGTTCGGGTTGACATTGCGGAATGCCTGGCCGACGCCGATCAGGGTGCCGCCGGTGCCCACGCCGTGCACGAACGCATCCGGCACGCAGCCCGCTGGCAACTGCGCCAGGATCTCCTGGCCGAGGATTTCGCGGTTCTCGTCGATGTTCCATTCCGATTCGAACTGGCCAGGAAAGAAGAACCCCGGTTGCTGGCCAAGTTCACGCGCGCGATTGAGTGCATCGTTGACGTGGAAGGTACCGCAGAACAGGACTTCGGCGCCGAAGGCGCGCGAAATCGCCACGCGCTCGCTGGATAGTCCCTCGGGCATCACCACGATCATCCGATAACCCTTGACCGCGGCCACCATCGAAAACGCGTTGCCGGTATTGCCGCTGGTGGCCTCGACGATGGTATCGCCGGGCTTGAGCTCGCCGCTCTGTTCGGCGCGTTCGACGATATATTTGGCGATACGCGCCTTGATCGAGCCAGACGGATTCAGATATTCGCATTTGGCGAACACCCCGTCGACGTCCAGCAGCGGCGTATCGCCGACGGCATCGAGAATGTTGGTTGAGACTTGCGTGTAACGGGTTGTCATGTGGGTGCTCCGACTAATTAGAACTCATAGAACGCGCTCAAACTTACCTGGTTGCCGCTGGCGTTGGCGCGATCCGCGCCGTCGGTGGTGTAGTGGAGTTTGTCGTGCATCAGCTCCAGCGCGAAAGCATACGGTCCCGCCGCGTATTGCAGGCTCAAGGCGTCTTGCCGGTTTCTGATCAAGCCGGACGAGCCGTAGCCGAGCCAGTCGATCACGTCCTGCTTATTTAAGCTGATGGCGGCGTAGGTCGCGTAAGCCGTCCAGTGCGGTGTGAAGCTGTAACCTACCTGCAGGTAACCGCCGGTCTCGCCGATGTCGCCGAACTGGCCCAGGCTGCCGGACAATTCCCCGAGGCCGTTGCCCGTGTATGCCGCGCCGCCGAGCACCCATGGACCGGGCTTCCACTGGCCACCGATCTCGTAGGCCACGCTTTTCAAGCCGGGCTTGACCGGCGTCGGTGCGTTGCCGCCCACTCCGCGCAGATCGACCTCGCTGTAGTGCGTCGCGAAAAACGCCACCCAGTCACTACCCTTCGCGCGCAGGCGCGCCTCGAGCTGTGGACGGAAACCGACGTTGCCGCCCGTGAGAAAGTCGACGTTGTTGCCGGGCCCGTCCCACTGTCCCTCAAACACGCCAGCGGCCAGTTGCCACTGGATGCCGCTGGCGCCATGGTTGAGATCCTGATACACCACCGCACCGGGAAAGCGCCAGCCGATCAGGCCAGCGGAGAGGCCCAACGGGTCGCCGATGTGAGTCAGCGAGGCAGGATCGGGAACCAGCAGGTCCATCAGCTCCCACTGCTGGCCGAGCCGCACCGTGGTGCCGGTCTCGGGGTTGATCAGATCCATGTAGGCCTGGCGCAGGCGTGGCGTAAGTTGCTGCTGGCTGAACGGACCGCTGCCATTGTACCCGCCGAAGAAGTCCATTTCGATGCGGCCGCCGCCAATCCAATTGCCGCCAAACTTGGCGCCGGTCATGTCGAACCAGAAGCGCGAGCTACGCGCGTCAAAGCCACTCAGTGAGCCATTGGATCCGGGCACTGGCCATAAGGCAGCTTGTCCGTTGCCGAATTCGAAAGGCCTGTTCTGACCGAATGCCGTAGCGCTTATCCAGCCATGCATGGCCACCGCGATGCCCGGGGCGCTGCTGAATACGGGTTTCTCGGGCGGTTGTACTGTGGCCGCAGCCGGTGCCGTCGCAACCGGTGATTGGGGTGCGGGTGCAGCTTGTTGTTGCTGAATCAGCTGTTTCAGCTGTTGGACTTCCTGTTCCAGCTGCGACACCTGCGCCGCAAGCCGCTGGTTGCTCGGCGTGTCTTGCGCCTGCGCGGCAAGCGGCGACAAAAGTGCACACGCAACAGCGACGGCAAGCGCGCAGTAGCGATGAATGCGTTGAGCGGCCGTTGAGGCCGCCCAAAGATTTCCGGTATTTCCGGACGGATTGAGTTTGAAACTTGACACGCGGCCTGTACCCCCTCAGTAAACGACGACATGAATCCCCCGTGCTGTCGATAGTTGCCGGAAATAGCCCGCATGACTTGTACGTTCACGACACTGTGCAGGTACCCAAGCGCCCCATTTTCATCCGGGTCGGGCGTTCATGGCGCGGCGTTCTGCGCCGGGCGGGATGCCGAACTGTTCCCGATAGCGGCGTGTGAAGTGCGCCACCGATGCAAAACCGCAGGCCGCGGCGATATTGATGATCGCTTCCCCGGTGCCAAGCATCAATTGACGCGCGCGTGCGAGGCGCAGTTCGAGACAGTAGGCACCGGGCGTGCATTGCAGATATTCATTGAAGAGCCTTTCGAGCTGGCGCGCGGAAAGGTTCACGTGGCGGGCGAGTTCGTCGACGCTCAAGGGCTCTTCGAGATTGCTTTCGATCAAGGCGGCGGCCTCGATCAGCTTGGGTTGGCCCGTGCCGATGCGCTGGCGCAACGGCACACGCTGGGTGTCGCCGGTTGAGCGGATGCGTTCGCACACCATCAACTCGGCGGCCATCGCGGCCAGCTCATCGCCGTCCGCTTGCCGGCGGATCAAGTTGAGCATCATGTCGACCGGGGCAATGCCGCCGCTGCAGGTGTAGCGGTCCCGGTCGATTTCGTAGAGCCGTGTCGACACCGCTATTTTCGGGAAGTCGGCCAGGAATCGGCTCGCGTCCTCCCAGTGCAGAGTGCATCGATAGCCGTCGAGCAGGCCAGCCTTGGCCAACCAGAAGCTGCCTGTACATATGCCACCCAGCGCCGTTCCGCGGTGCGCCATGTCGCGCAGCCAGTGCAGATGTGCGCGCTCGATTCGGGGCGGGATGGGGTTCGACCCACACACAAAGAGTGCGTCGAGCTGCGGGGTGTCGGCCATCGAAAAGTCGGGTTGCACGGCGACCCCGTTGCTCGAGCGAGTCAGTTGGCCATCGACCGAAATCGTGTGCCAGTGGTAGCGCACCCCGTGGTCACACCGGTTGACCATGCGTAGTGGCTCAGTTGCGGAGGCAAAGCCGATCAGCGTGAAACCCGGAACCAGCAAGAACCCGTAGCGTAGCGGACTATCCGGGCGACCGCCCCTGGTCGTGGCTGGCGTGTCCTGACCATTTATTCGAGATTGTTTCATGACTTCGTTTTCAGGCTAGTTAACGTCGCGCTGGGATAACTTTGACGGCGAATGCTTACGATACTCTTGATCAGCCTCAGCGCTACCGCAAAAGTCGCGCGCCGGGAATCAAAACCGATTATGGGCGGGGAAGCAATACGTCTCACATGTGCTTGCGATAGTCGCTAGCGCATCGCCGTCGGATGAACGTCCGCAGTCGAAGCCATATCTGGCGTCACCGCGCGCATGCCCCTGCGTCTCGACGCGTTCAGGAAGCCGCACCTATCCCGCTACCCGGCCATCAGCAACCCAGGCAATGCCAGAAGTCTCACATGTCCGATCACGCAGCATCGAGGACTACGCGGGTTTCCCGTTCACGTATTTCAACAGGTTTTACACCATGGCCGTCACGGCCGTGACACGGTCGCGGTTAGCACCAATATCGATGCCGATATGCCGTGGCAGCGCGGCTGCGGCGAAAACACGAAGCAAATTGCGAGACGGCGTTAGATGCAACGCAAGGCTCAACAATGAGTGGTGAGCACGTGAGCAACGCGATGCCAGCACTTGGCAAATCGGTGTGGATGCTGTGCATTGCGCTGTTCCTGGTTGCGTATGCCGCGCAGACCGTGTCACCGGTGATGCTGTTCTATACGATCGACCTGCAGTTGTCGACGACGGACCTGACCTTGTTCTTTACCGTCTATGCGGTCGGCCTGATGATCGCGTTCCTTGTCGGCGGCCCCCAGTCGGACAGGCGCGGCCGCAAGTCCATCGTCCTGCCGTCCACCGTGCTGCTGGTGCTCGCGCTGCTGGCGCTGCTGGGTGCCGCGCTCTGGGGTGAACGCATGATCTTCATTGCACGGTTCATCCAGGGGGTCACCAGCGGTGCGGTCTTCTCCGTGGGCACCGTCTGGTTGCGCGAGCTGGCTGGGACAAGGAACGCGGCACGTGCGTCAATGCTGGCCGGTGGCGTCATGGCAGCCGGGTTTGCCGTGGGTCCGTTCGTTTCAGGCGCCCTGGTGGAATGGGCCCCGTGGCCCAGAACCCTCTCCTTCATCATCGCGCTGATCATGGTGCTGGTCGCGATCATGATCCTGCGCGCGCTGCCCGAGACCATGACCGGCTATCGTTCAACCCGGGTTCGAATCGGGCTGCCAAAAGGCACGGCAACCGGATTCGCCTGGTATCTCGTTCCCTGCGGACTGCTGGTCTATACGTTCACGATGCTGTCGCTGATCGCATTTCCGCTCCAGCTTGGCAAGGCAGGCTTCGTACAGATCTACTTCATCCTCGGGGTCAGTGCGCTGCTCGTGCAGGGGTTTGCGGCGCTGGCCACCCTCTGGGCCATGCGGCTCGGTCCCGGCCATGCCGGCTGGATGGCCGGCCTGTGCGGCGCGCTGGGCTGCGCGCTCGGCTACCTGGCGGTGCAACCCGGCAACTGGTTGTGGGTGATCCCCGCATCCGCAGTGATCGGCCTGGCCAACGGCCTGTCGATAGCGGCCGGTGTCACGGTCTCGGACATGCTGGCCCCTGCGGATCAACGGGGCGCGCTGATCTCGCTGTTCTACGTCGTGGTGTATGCCGGCTACTCCAGCCCCACCGTGCTGTCGCTCATCTGGGGCAGCCGGACGATGGAGAAGGGCAGCACGATCGTCGCGCTCGGCATGGTTGCCGTTGTGATCATGGCGATCCTGGCCAGTGCCGGCCGCAGGGTGATATTCCGCCAAAATACCGGGAGCAGCCAAGTTCCGCCGTTCGCGCCGAGAATTTCCGGAGGTACAGCCAACAAATTCAATGAAGTCAACGAGTTACGATGACCGTCGAGCCTATTTCGGTAGCGTCGTGTGGTGTCACGCGTTAACGTTATTTTGTATTCCGGATGATTGACACAAGCCCCGATGAGCACACACGATACAAGAATAACCTGGAAGTATAAATGGCCAGACGCTCAAGCTGGCATGCGCGGGATGCGGGAATGTCACGTTCATCCGCCGGGTGATCCCTACAGCCGCGTGGAACCAGGCGCCGTATGGATCTGGCCGAACCAGCTCGCGGAAATCAGCATCATGTCAACCGAAGCGATGCCGCCGTTGCAGGCGTAGCGGTCTCGGTCGGTCTCGTACAGCCGTGTCGACGCCGTAACTTTTGGGAAGTCGACCAGGAATCGCTTCGCGTTCTCCCAGTACAGAGTGCGCCGACAGCCATCGAGCAGGCCAGCCTTGGGCAACCAGAAGCTGCCTGCACATGTTCCACCCGGTGCCGTTCCGAGATACGCCATGTGCGCAGTCATTGGAGATGTGTGCGTTCGATTCAGCGCGCGATGGGGGTCGGTCCGCGCACAGAGAGTGCTTCGAACGGCGGGGTATCGGCCATCGAGTAGTCGAGCTGCACGGTGACTCCGTTGCTCGAACGCGTCGGTTTGCCATTGGCTGACATCGTATACCACCGGTACTACTCGCCACGGCCGCACTTGTTGACCATGCGCAGTGATTCCGCCGCGGCCGCCAAGCCGCTCAGGGCGAACCCGGGAACCAGCAGGAATATAGTGCAGTGCATCATCCGCGCGGCTGCTTGCCTGCAACGTGGATGGAGTACCCCGACCATTGTCGGCAGTTGATTCACGACTTCGTTTTTAGGCTAGTTAACGTCGTATTTGGACGAAATCGAAGTCGGATTTTTACGATAGTCTCAATTGGTCCCAGCGCAGCCACAAAAGTTGCGCGTCGGGGAACAGAAGCGATCTTGGGCGGGGAAGCCATTAAATCTCACATGTGCTTGCGATAATCGCTGGCGCATTCTCTCCCGATGACGGTTTTCGGTTGAAGCCCTATCTGGCGACATCGGGCGTCCGTACCAGCGAATCGTAACGTGTTCAGGAAGCCGCACTCAACTTGTTATACCCAATCATCAGAGGCCGAGACTAACGTCAGGAGTCGCACACCGCCGATTATGCAACGGCAATACCAGCAACCTCCATCGCCGAGCTCGAACGCCAGCTGTTTGCACAAAGCCAGGAAAGCCGCTTGGCTGCGTGATCGCCACGCTCAGGAGGGCTAGCCTCGCCTCTGAGTGTTCTTTAATGCAGAGCGTTTTTAGCTTGAAGGTCCGTTATACGCAAGTATCAATAATCTCCAGGCTTTTGTGGCCCCACTAATCAAGGGACAAATCACATGCATCACAAGCTCGTCATGACCGTAATGATCGCCTCCTTGGCCTGCGCCGCCATACCTGCACTGGCCGAAAGCCCGGACTATGTGCATACCACGCTCACTGGAGACTGGGACGGTGCGCGCACACGGATGTCCGACCTGGGTATCGATCTGAATCTGTACTACACCGGTGACTTTGCCTACAACCTCACTGGCGGCGACAGGCATTCAGGCGCCTATGCTTCCGAGTTCGACTTCGACGGCGCATTTGACCTGGAGAAATTGGTGGGTTGGAAAGGCGGCTCGTTTCATACTGAAGTAGCCAATTTCCACGGCCAATTGCTGGATGCGAAGGTCAATCTTGGATCTCTGATGGACACTCAGGAGATCTATGACGGTCATGGCACCTATCTGTCGAATTTCTATCTCGAACAATCCCTATGGAATGGCCTGGTCGACATCAAGTACGGCCGCATGGACTTCAACGCCAGCTTCTATCCAACGTTCGCCAACCTCAATTTCCAGGGCCTGAGTTTCTACGGGCCTCAGCCGGGTTTGATGGTTCCTGATTTGGTAGACTGGCCAACAAGCGCTATCGGAGAGGTGATCACGATCAAGCCGTCAGAGGCGTGGGACTTCAAAGTCGGCAACTTCGCGGTGCAGCCTAACAACTTTGTCCCTAATGATCTCAAAGTGCAAAATCGGGGTCATCGTGTAGGAAACATGACGGTGGGCGAGCTCGACTTCTTCACTACCTTGGCTGGCGGATCGAAGGATGCACCGCTGTCAGGAACCTGGGCGCTGGGTGGATGGCACAACACTGCACCCAAGCCGGACCTGTTCCTTGACATCAATGGCCTGCCGCAGGCGCTCACTGGCGCAACTCCGCTGATGCGCGGCAGTACGAGTGGCGTCTATGTGACCGGTCAACAACAGGTCACCCGTAATGCAGCAGGTGGTGGCCTTACCCTGTTCATGAATTTGGTCCAAGCCGATTCTGAAGTGGACTTCATCGACCAAATGTCTTCCGTAGGGATGCTTTACGCAGCGCCTTTTGCGTCACGACCGAACGATATCGTTGGTGTTGTGCTCGGACGCAATCATGTCAGCAGTCGCGTCGCTGACGCCAATCGCATTATCAACGCCAGTAGCTTCGTGGCAGTGCCGGTGCCAAGCTCAGAGTACCTCTTGGAGCTCAACTACACAGCGAGCTTGTACCGCGGGATCACGCTGATGCCAAACCTGCAATATGTTCGTCATCCTGGCGGCACGAAAGCAAATCGTGATTATACCGTACTCGGTGCGCAGCTAATCGTGTCATTCTAGACAGTGGGACGTGAATGACCCGGTGTTGCGCTAGAACGAACATCGAAGCGCAGTATTTGTAATAGTGACGATGAAGCTCTGATTTGCCCCGTTGTGTCCATGATTGAACAAGTTCATCGTGAAGATCCCGCATCGTTTTTCCATATGGGCCGGAGCACAACTTTATCAAGAAGTAGAGATGCGGGGAGTTACGTGCATACTCGACGCCAGCTCGAGCACGCAGTTCAACAGGATCCCCGAAGCGACGCCATCGAGCTGATAGTGCGCGAACGCAGATACCCAATTTTCGTAGGGCCTTGACGGAGACACGATAATGCCACAGAGCGCAACTACACAACACGACACAGATGAGTACGGGACCGACCAGGTTCCCCACGACAAGCGTGAGTACAACTTTTTTCATCAGTTTTCGACCTGGTTCGGCTCGGGCGTCAACACCGGGTCATGGTATTTCGGCGGCATGGCTGCGGCCCTCGGGATGGTGTTCGTATTCCAATACAGCTTGATTTATCTGCCCCTGATGATGATCCCGTGGGCAATGCTCGGGTGGATCGCCTACAAGCACGGCGCGACTACCGTGGTCAGCTCCACCGCCGCGTTCGGAGTTTCGGGGCGGCGCCTCGTCGGTTGGGGTGAGTTTTTCGGCATGATCGGGTGGCCCAGTGTCAATACCTACATCGCCGCAATATCGCTGACCTACGTATTTCATGCCATGTTTGGATGGGCTGCGTTCGGGTCTCCCGGATCGACATGGCCGCTAGTCGCTGGCATTGTAACTACCTCAGTCGCGCAAGGCGTCGCGGTGGTGATCGGCCAGCGCGCCATCAAGTACCTCGAGATGGTGTCAATGGTTCTTTTGGTGGCGCTTGGTATATGGGAGTCAATCGTCGTTTTGCAGCATTGGGATTTCAACAAGGTGATGTCGGTGAGGATGCCGACGCACTCACACTCCGTGGCTTTTTACATTGACCTCGCCTTCGGTTTCGCCTGGGGTTGGGCCATGATCGGAGACTTTGCCCGGCTCGCGAAGAGCGGCGCGGGTGCAACGCTTGGTAGCTGGCTTGGCATCAACATCGGCCAAGGCTGGTTCATGATAATTGGTGGCCTGGGTGTGGTCGGCGTGATGCTGCGAACGGGTACTTATGATCCCAACAATTCGGACCCGAGTTCGATCGTCGCTTCGCTCGGGCTGGGAACGATCGCCTTTCTGGTGGTCTTTTTCGCAACTCTAAGTACCAACATTACGGTACTGTATGGCTCCGGAATAGGATTGGTGGGTGCCACCAAGTCTAAATCACCCAAGAAGTACCTGATATTCATTGCGATCCTGCAGTTCTTCATGTGCTTTCTCCCCCTGATGTTTGCCAGTTTCGTTGACTATTTCGAGTTTTTTCTTGGAATCTTGGGCGGTATTTTCATTCCCATGTGGACCTTGATCTTCGTCGATTACTTTATCGTACGCAAACGCGACCTCAAGGACGAAGATCTGTTTGCCGGAGCGAACCGCGACGGTTCCACGAAGAGTCGCCTGGGTGACTGGAACGTCGCCGGATGGATATCCGCGATCCTCGGTTTGAGCGTGTTCTATCTTCTGAACTATGGTCTGACCGGCATTGCTGCAGTTACGACTGCGTCGTTCCCGGCGATTGCGGTGACCGCAGGTTGTTATCTGGTTTTGACATTAATGTTTGGCATGGGCAAACATGCGCGTGCCAAGGTGCTTCCGGTCGCAGCGAAGTAGGTCGCGATGCGTGGATCTAGGCGTTTTAGGCAGTTAATCGAGGTGCAAGATGGATAGCGTGGATATCGCGGACCTGGCGTGGCCAGTGTATGACGACCGCGTCAAGAAAGGTGCCGTTGTGCTGATCCCCGTCGGGGCGTTGGAACAACATGGCCCGCACATGAGCATGAATCCGGACGTCCTGCTGCCGACGGCGATCGCCAGGAAGGTGGCCCAAAATATCGGCGGTCTGGTCGCACCGGCCATTGCCTATGGCTACAAGTCACAGCAAAAGAGCGGGGGCGGAAACCATATGCCCGGTACCACCAGCTTGGACGGCTGGACGCTGACTTGTGTTGTCCGCGACGTCCTGAGGGAGTTGGCCAGGCACGGGGTCCGCAGAACCGTTATGGTAAACGGTCATTTTGAAAATTCGGCATTCCTTGCCGAGGGTATCGATTTGGCATTGAGGGATCTGGGCTCGCACAATATCAAGGACTTCCGCTGCATCGTGCTGTCGTATTGGGACTTTATCGACCAGAAGACGATTGACACGATCTACCAGGGGACCTTTCCGGGTTGGGCAGTCGAACATGGCGGTGTCTTGGAGACGTCTTTGATGCTCCACCTGTATCCGAATCTGGTGAACATGGACTTGGTGATAGATCACCCCCCCGCAACGTTTCCACCGTACGATTTCTTCCCGATCAAACCTGAGTGGACTCCGTCATCGGGTTGTCTGTCGTCGGCCAAAAGCGCCGCAGCAACTCACGGTAAATTGATCTTCTCGGTTTGCGTCGAGGGAATATCCGGCGCGCTGCGGACAGCGTTCGACTGACCGGTTTTGGTTCGTACCAACCTGTTGAGCGTTGTTGACAAGGAGCTGACAGGCCCGCGTCCTAGCCGCAGCTACAGGGACTTTGTAGTACGTGAGCCTTTTGCACATGGAGGGTACGAATGCTGTGTACAAGTGGGTGCGAGCGCCTTGAGGCTGAATCGCCATGATCCGCGGCTCCTTGGGGGTTACCAGGCCAGTTGTCGCTACCCCCCGCCACTGGCTGCGCTGGCTAACCCACCATGTCGAAGGTTTGCAATGTATTCGAGATAGCAAGGTGGCTCGTCGGACCGCTGAAGTTACGGCCCGCCGGCGCCGACCTCGTCTCGCGATGACACTTGCTGCAATCATATTGTTCTGCGTTGGCACCACACCAGCGGTGGGGGCCACGACCACGCAACTGGTCGGAGCAAACATGTCTTTGCTGTGGGTACTGCCATTCGGAGGCCTTCTAATTTCGATTGCAACCGGCCCGGTGCTCTATCCGCGTTTGTGGGAGCACCATTATGGGAAATTTGCGTTCGGGTGGAGTGCGCTCGTCGTGGTTCCACTTTTAGTCTGGGCTGGCCCATCGCTGGCGGTTGCCGCGCTTGTGCATACGCTCTTGCTCGAATACGTACCTTTTATCATCCTGCTATTGGCACTCTATACTGTCGCTGGCGGTGTGCTGGTTGAGGGCAATATGCGTGGGACGCCGTTGACGAACGTCGGAATCCTCGTGGTCGGGGCGTTACTTGCCTCTCTGGTTGGGACTACCGGCGCCGCGATGATCATGATCAGGCCACTGATCCGTGCGAACCGCAATCGACCGTTCAACGCGCATGTCGTCATCTTTTTCATCTTCGTCGTTTGCAACATTGGCGGTGCGCTGACGCCACTTGGTGACCCGCCCCTTTTTGTCGGATTTCTGCGTGGCGTTGGATTCTTCTGGCCATTACCGCATTTGCTGGCGGAGACTGCGACGGTCACGGCGCTGATACTCATTGTTTTCGTCGTAATCGACGGCTATTTATGCGCCCGAGAGAGGCGTCAAATGGCGACCGAGAGGCCGCTAGCGAAATCACGTGCCCGCCTCTTGGGTTGGGTGAACCTGCCGCTATTCGGTGGCATTATCGCGGCCATATTGTTATCAGCAATATGGAACCCCGGTATTTCATTCATGGTGCACGGCTCCGAGGTCAAACTTCAGAACGTGACGAGGGACGCCATCATGATTGCGATGGCCATTCTGTCGTTGGTGCTCAGTCCCAAGGAATGTCATCGCGTCAACGATTTCAGGTGGGGTCCGATCATCGAAGTTGCGGCGCTGTTTGCCGCCATTTTCATCTGTCTCGTCCCGGTGGGTGCGATGCTGCACGCCGGTCAGCAGGGCTCGCTGTCATCGCTGTTTGCATTGGTGACGCGTGCTGATGGGTCGGCCGATCCACTGGCCTATTTCTGGCTCTCTGGCGCGCTGTCATCGTTCCTTGATAACACGCCCACGTATCTCGTGTTTTTCGACCTGGCCGGGGGCAACCCACAGTACCTCATGAGTACTGGCGCGGCGGTTCTGGCGGCGATCTCGACAGGTGCGGTTTTCATGGGTGCCAACACATACATCGGCAACGCGCCAAACTTCATGGTCTATGCGATCGCGCGGGATGCTGGCGTGCGGATGCCCCATTTTTTTGGATACGTGTTGTGGTCCGTAGGTATCCTCATCCCCATCTACCTGTTTACGGGATGGCTGTTCTTCACGTGAGCATAATCACCGTGAGTCGTCGCTGAATCTGGTGCGTAGGGTGAGTCGTGGAAGACGACGTGCTGGATTGGAATGGGCTTGCCGAAGCACTCAACCACGGAGTACACCAGTAGCTCGAACGATACCGTTTTGCTCTTCCAGCCAGGCTGTTCCAAAACGTGCTGACGGTACCTATGCGTAAGAAACACGCCAGCTGCTGCCACACGCCATTGAGGTCAAAGGTGCGGCGTTTCTGCGCGAGCGTTAGCGATCACTTGCCTGCATAGCGACAGGCGTGTACCGATCTTTTATCCGTGACTGATTCATGACTTCGCTTTCAGGCTAGTTTACGTCGCGTCAAGACGAATTTGACGGGCTACGCTTACGGTACGCTCATCTCGGTGCTGCCACGAATGTCGCGCTCCGGGAACCAGGACGAATCATTCGCGGGTCGGAATATGTCTCACATGTGCTTGCGATAGTCGCCAGCGTATCCCCGTCTGATGAAAGTCAGTAGTCGAAGCCATATCTGGCGTCGCCATGCACATGCACCGGCGCCGCTACTTGTTCAGGTAGCCACGCTCACCCACTCACCCACTTATCAACCGCCAAGACCAACGTCAGGAGTCTCACATGTCCAATCACGCAGCAGCAACACCAGCAACCTCTATCGCGGAGCTTGAACGCCTGAAGGTTTTGCACAATGGCGAGAAAGTCCCGCTGACATTCTCCGATACCGAGCTCAAACGCCGCATTACCGGCTTGCGCTCGATCATGGCCGCGAAGCAACTCGATGCGGTGGTGCTGACCAGCTGGCACTCGATCAAGTATTACTCGGATTTCCTGTTCACATACTTCGGCCGGTTCTACGCCATGGTCGTCACGGCTGATGACACGGTCACGATCAGCGCGAATATCGACGCGGGTATGCCGTGGCGGCGTGGTTACGGCGAGAACATCGTCTATACCGACTGGCGCCGTGACAACTACATTCACGCCATTCAGGAAGCGCTGCGCCAGCGCAAGGTTAAGGTCCGCCGGCTCGGTGTCGAAGAAGACACGCTGCCAGTGGACAACCACAACAAGATTCAGGCCGCCTTTTCGGATGCAACGTTGGTCGATGTGGCGCAGGACGCGATGCGTCAGCGCATGATCAAGTCGCCCGAGGAGATCGAAGTAATCAAGCATGGTGCCCGCATCGGCGACCTCGGCGGCGAGGCGATCAAGGCCGCGATCCGCGAGGACATCAGCGAGTACGAGGTGGCGCTGATCGGTACCGAGGCGATGGTGCACGAGATCGCTCGTACTTTTCCCAACTCCGAAATCCGCGACACCTGGGTCTGGTTCCAGTCCGGGATCAATACCGATGGCGCGCACAACTGGCCCACCACCCGCAAGCTGCAGCGCGGGGACATCCTCTCGTTGAACTGCTTTCCGATGATCTCGGGCTACTACACGGCGCTGGAACGTACCCTGTTCCTGGGCGCGCCAGACCAGCGCTCGCTGGAGTTGTGGAAGATCAATGTCGAGGTGCACAACCGCGGCATGGAGTTGATCAAACCCGGCGCGGTGTGCAAGGACATCGCTGCGGAACTGAACAAGATCTACGTCAAGCACGGCCTGCTGGCGAACCGGACCTTCGGCTACGGGCACTCGTTCGGCGTGCTGTCACACTACTACGGTCGCGAGGCGGGCCTGGAACTGCGCGAAGACATCGATACCGTGCTGCAACCGGGCATGGTCGTGTCGATGGAGCCGATGATTGCCGTGATGGAAGGCCAGCCCGGGGCCGGCGGCTATCGCGAGCACGACATCCTGGTGATTGGCGAAAACAGTGTCGAGGACATCACCAAGTTCCCGTATGGCCCGGAGCACAACATCATCTCCTGCTAGTGATCTGCGGGATCCGGCTGGCCGACACGGCTGGCTGTGCAAGGACCGAGCAGTGCCGGTTTGCGGGGCCGGGACGGCCCCATGAACTCGCGAATCGGCGGGTCGTAAAGCGTACCCGCGGACGCGCAGAGCGGCCAGGCAAAGCCTGCCTGGCCGCTCTGGGATGAATCGCATTGGCTTCATGGCGCGTGATGCACGCCCACGCGCCGCGCGCTTCGGATGGAGGGGTTCATTCCGGAGGCGGCATTTCGAATCAGGCGATCGCTGGCGCAGGATCAGCACAACCAGACGGGGAGACAACATGACCGACGTATCCGTAAAATACGGTAGCCCACCTGTTCAGGCGGACGCTGCCACTCTCAAGAAGGTAGCCTTGGCAAGTTTCATCGGCAACTTCATCGAATGGTTCGACTATGCATCCTATGCCTATCTTGCCACCATCCTCGCCACAGTTTTTTTCCCGGAGATTTCGCCTTCGGCAGGTCTGCTGGCGACGTTTGCGGTATTTGCCCTGTCGTTTATCATTCGGCCGATAGGCGGGATTGTCTGGGGGCACTATGGCGACATCATCGGGCGCAAGCTCGCCTTGTCCCTGTCGATCATCATCATGGCATCGGCCACGTTCCTGATCGCGTTCCTGCCAGGCTACGACCGGATTGGTGTCTGGGCAGCGGTGCTGTTGCTGCTATTGCGTCTGATCCAGGGCTTTTCTGCCTCGGGTGAATATGCGGGCGCGGCCGCTTTTCTGGTGGAATATGCTCCCCATCGCAAACGCGGATTGTTTGCCAGTATCGTGCCGGCCAGTACGGCTGCCGGATTATTGTTCGGGTCACTGCTGGTCACCGGCATGCACCAGTTCCTGAGCGCGGAGCAGATGCACTCGTATGGCTGGCGCCTGCCATTTTTGCTGGCGCTGCCGTTGGGTTATATCGGTCGTTACATCCGTATCCATCTCGAGGATTCACCCAAGTTCCGTGCGCTGGAGAAATTGGAGAAGGTGGCGCATGCGCCGATCTCGCTGCTGCTGTCCAAGCACAAGCGGTCGCTGATCATCGCGATCGGGGTAACGATGTTGAACGCGGTGGGGTTCTATACCATCCTGACCTATATGCCGACCTATATGTCGGTGCAACTGCATGTGAGCGAAGCAGAATCCTTCCTGTCCACGACCATTGCGCTGGTGGCCTACATCTTTTTCATTTTCCTGATGGGCACGCTGTCCGACCGTTTCGGTCGCAAGACCATGCTGATAGCGGCCTCCGTGGTGTTCGTGGTGGTCTCCGTGCCGTTGTTCAGCCTGCTCGGGACTGCCGGGTTCATCGGTATTATCTTGATCCAGATTGCATTCGGGTTCATGTTGACCATGAACGACGGTACGCTGCCGTGTTTTCTCGCCGAGATATTCCCCACCAACGTACGCTATAGCGGCTTTGCGCTCAGCTTCAATCTGGCCAATGCCATTTTCGGTGGCACGGCGCCGTTCGTCGCCACCTGGCTGATCCAGGTCAGCGGCAACAAACTGGCGCCGGCGTGGTACCTGGTGGCGGCAGCGATTATTGCCTTGGTCGCCATGGTGGCGAGCAAGGAGACCTCGCACGAGCCTTTACCGGATTGATCTTGCCATGGAGGTGGGGGCCGGTGTGCACGCGAGCGCACCGGCCCCTGCCTGGCGCGGTCGCCTTACAACACAATCGTGCGCTGGCCGTTGATGAACACCCGACGCTCGATATAGTTCTTGACGGCGCGCGCCAGGGCCTGGCATTCCAGGTTGCGCCCGGTGGCCAGCAAGCGCTCCGGATCCTGGGTGTGATCGACGCGCTCGACAACCTGCTCGATGATCGGACCCTCGTCCAGGTCGTCAGTGACGAAATGGGCGGTGGCACCAATCACCTTCACGCCGCGCTGGTAAGCCTGACGGTAGGGATGAGCACCCTTGAAGCCAGGCAGGAACGAATGGTGGATATTGATCGCACGACCGGCCAGCGCGCGGCTGGTGTCCGCGCCCAGGATCTGCATGTAACGGGCGAGGATGACCAGTTCGGCGCCGCTCGAGCACATCAGTTCGAGGATGCCCGCTTCCTGTTCGCTGCGGTTGCTTTTGTTGACCGGCATATAATGGAACGGGATGCCGGCCGCTTGAGCGTGGCCACGCAAGGTGTCGTGGTTCGAGGCGATCGCGGCGATATCCATGTCCAGTTCGTGCATGCGGGTACGGAACAGCAGGTCGGCCAGGCAATGCTCCAGACGCGACACCAGAATCAGAACTCGAGGACGCATCGACATGTCATGGATGTCCCAATCCATGTCGAAGGATTGCGCCAGCCCGGCAAAGTCCTGGCGCAATGCGCCGCGCGCGAGAGCGGTCGGGCCTTCGGTGTGAAACACGCAGCGCACGAAAAACCGGCTGGTGCGCTTGTCGTCGAACACCGACAGCTCATCGATATAGCCTTGGCGCTGATCCAGGAAGGCGGCGATGGCGGCCACCTGACCTGCCCGGCTCGGGCACGACACAGTCAGGCAGAACGGCCGAATCGCCGAATCGGAGGCAGGGTATTCAGCACGGGTGTTCATGGGGTCTGCTCGGTGGAGGGCGAAATCCGGGAGCCTGTCGGGCGTTGGTAGTCGAGGCGAGAATTCGGCTATGCAAGGACAGATTTTTGACAATTCGCTGGCCCATAGTGGCGATGGGCCAAGAAGCGGCAGGAATATGGACCGCACAGGTGGATTCGCAAACCGACCGCGTAAAGTCCGACAGGCTCCTGGGTGAAGCGGTGGCACAGGTGTGGCGACTACACCACGGTTGGCGATTCATGCATAGAATCGAAGCGTCACCGAGCATGAACGAAGTTGAGGTCGGTAATCATGGACAAGGGTCCAGTACGTTTTGGTTTTATCCTGCTGCCGTATTTCACGCTGACTGCGTTCTCGGGTCTGCTGGATGTGTTGCGCCTGGCCGGTGACGAGGGCGACAACAGTCGCCCGGTGCGTTGCACCTGGCAGGTCATCGATGAGACCCTGGTGCCGGTGCGCTCCAGCAGTGGCATCCAGGTCGTGCCGTCCGAGCACCTGGGCGATCCTTCGCGCTTCGATTATGTCGTTGTCGTGGGCGGGTTGCTGCATACCGGGACGCCGGTCAGCAACGGGCTGCTCGAGTTCATCCGCAACGCGGCACGACAGAATGTTGCGCTGGTGGCCGTATGCACGGGGGCATTTACGCTGATGCGGGCCGGCGTACTCGATCAGCACCGGGTGTGCGTGAGCTGGTTTCACTACTGGGATTTCCTCGAACAGTTTCCCGCGACCGATCCGCACAATATCGTGGCCGACCGCCTGTACGTGTTCGATCGACAGCGGATCACCTGCTCGGGCGGACGCGCCTCGATCGATGTGGCAGCCGAGATCCTCAGGCGGCATATGGATGCGTCCATCGTCGACAAGGCATTGCGTATCCTGCAGGTAGACGGTTCGAATCGGTCCGAGACAGTACAGCCCCTGCCGCCGGGTATCGAGCCTACTGCACATCCGGTCGTGCGCCGCGCGGTGTTGTTGATGGAGCAACACATGGGGCAGGCGCTGAGTCTGGATCAGCTGGCGGCCCAGCTGAATATCTCGGTGCGTCAGCTTGAGCGACTGTTCAAGGAATGCACTGGCCAGAGCCCGCAGGCGTACGGACGCGGCATGCGGCTGCGACTGGCCGCCTGGCTGCTGACCCACTCCAAGAAGACCATTTCGGTGATCGCGGCGACCTGCGGATTCTCCGATGCGTCGCACCTGGGTCGGGAGTTCCGTTCGACGTTCGGCATACCGCCCAGTGTCTGGCGCGCGCGCGCGCAGTTGCCCGCTTCGCTGTTGCCCGAGCAGGTACCGCCCCCCGATGGCATAAACGAGGTTTTTCCGAACCGCCGGGAATTCTACTGAAACAGCGCATTTGCCGATGGCCTGCGCAACCCCGGACGGGATTGTTCCATGGATACGGCACAACGGTTCTAGCACGGGTCCCTTCGCTCTGGTCTAGTAGCTGCAACCGGCAGCGGGAGTGCCTGCGCAAGTCCAGGGTCAAGGGTGAGGCGACCATGAGTAACCGTTATTCAATTTTCAGCCTGATCAAGAACGGGCTCAGTCACAACGAGAAGTGGGGCCAGGCGTGGCGCAGCCCGGAGCCCAGGCGCGAGTACGACGTGGTCATCGTCGGTGCCGGCGGCCATGGCCTGGCCACGGCCTATTACCTGGCCAAGGTGCACGGTGTGCGCAACATCGCCGTGCTGGAAAAGGGCTGGCTGGGCGGTGGCAACGTGGCGCGCAACACCACCATCGTGCGCTCCAACTATCTGTGGGACGAATCCGCCCGGCTGTACGAAAAATCCATGCAGTTGTGGGAGGGACTCTCGCAGGATCTGAACTACAACGTGATGTTCAGCCAGCGCGGCGTGCTGAATCTTGCGCATACCCTGCAGGAAGTTCGCGACACGCAGCGCCGCATCAACGCCAACCGCTACAACGGCGTGGATGGCGAGTGGGTCACGCCCGAGCAGGTCCGCGACATCGTACCCATCATCAATCTGAACACGCGCTACCCGGTGCTGGGCGGCTCGTTGCAGCGGCGTGGCGGCGTGGCGCGGCACGATGCGGTGGCGTGGGGCTTCGCGCGCGCCGCCGACGCGCTGGGCGTGGACCTCATCCAGAATTGTCCGGTGACCAACATCCGCACGAAGGGCGGTGCGGTCGAAGGCGTGGACACCGGCAAGGGCTTCATCAAGGCGAAGAAGGTTGCCGTGGTGGTGGCAGGGCACTCCAGCGTGCTGGCCGAGATGGCGGGCATCCGCCTGCCGATCGAGAGCCATCCCTTGCAGGCACTGGTTTCCGAGCCGGTCAAACCGGTCATCCACACCGTCATCATGTCCAATGCCGTGCATGCCTACATCAGCCAGTCCGACAAGGGCGACCTGGTCATCGGCGCCGGGGTCGATCAGTACACCGGTTATGGCCAGCGCGGCAGTTTCCAGAGTATCGAACACACGGTGCAGGCAATCGTCGAGATGTTCCCCACGCTCAGCCGCGTGCGCATGAACCGGCAGTGGGGCGGCATCGTGGATGTCACGCCCGATGCGTGCCCGATCGTCTCCAAGACCGACATCAAGGGCCTGTACTTCAATTGCGGTTGGGGCACCGGCGGCTTCAAGGCAACCCCCGGCTCGGGTTGGGTATTTGCCCACACGATTGCCCACAACGAGCCCCATCCACTCAATGCGGCATTCTCGATCGATCGGTTCTATAACGGACACTTGATCGACGAGCATGGCGCGGCTGCCGTCGCACACTGAGGAAGTCAGCATGCTAGTGATTCGATGCCCATGGTGCGGCGAGCGCGCCGAGACCGAATTCAATTACGGCGGCGAAGCCGACATTGTCAGGCCGACCGACGCCGAGCACCTGTCCGATCGCGAGTGGGGCGACTACGTGTTCATGCGCAAGAACACGCTGGGCCTGCATCGCGAGCAATGGGTGCATAGCCACGGTTGCCGACGTTGGTTCGTCGCCGAGCGCGATACCCGGACCTACCAGTTCAAGAGCTACGAAAAGCTCGGCGCACACGCGATGGAGAAGTCATGAGCCAGTCTTGCCGCCTGCCCCACGGGGGCCGCGTGCAGCGCAGTGCGCCGGTACGCTTTTTCTTCAACGACAAGCCGTATGACGGCTTGGCGGGCGATACCCTGGCCTCGGCCCTGATCGCCAATGGCGTGCACTTCGTCGCGCGCAGCTGGAAGTACCATCGTCCGCGCGGCATCGTCGCCGCCGGTGTCGAGGAGCCCAACGCGTTGGTGCAGCTGGAAACGGGTGCTTACACCATCCCCAACGCGCGGGCGACCGAGATCGAGCTGTACGAGGGCCTGCGCGCGACCAGCGTGAATGCCAGGCCCGATATCGAACACGACCGCATGGCTGTTGCGCGGTACTTTTCGCGATTCATCGCGGCGGGCTTCTATTACAAGACCTTCATGTGGCCGCGCGCCTGGTGGCCGAAGTACGAAGAGCGCATTCGCGATGCGGCGGGCCTGGGCACGGTGCCGGACACACTCGATCCAGACCGCTACGAGAAAACCCATGCGCATTGCGACGTGCTGATCGTCGGCGCCGGGCCGGCCGGCCTAGCGGCTGCGGTCGCTGCCGGGCGCACCGGCGCGCGCGTAATCCTGGTCGACAACCAGCCCGAACCGGGCGGCAGCCTCCTGTGGTCGACCGATACGCTCGGTGGAGAGCCGGCCGGGCAATGGATCAGGCGCGTCACCGACGAGCTGGCGACCATGCCCGAGGTATGCGTGTTGCCGCGCACGACGGCGTTCGGCTACCAGGACCACAACCTGGTCACTGCCTGCGAACGCCTGACCGATCACCTGCCGTTGCAGCAGCGGGCAGGCGTGCGTGAGCGGCTCTGGAAAATTCGTGCACGGCGCGTGGTACTGGCTACGGGCGCGCATGAACGCCCGCTGGTTTTCGGCAACAACGACTTGCCCGGCGTGATGCTGGCCTCGGCCGTGTGCACCTACATCAACCATTATGGTGCGCTGCCGGGCCGCCAGGCGGTGGTATTCACCAACAACGACAGCGGCTACCAGGCAGCGCTGGACCTCAAGCGCAATGGCGCACAGGTGGTGGTGGTTGACCCGCGCACGCGCAGTGGAAGCGGCCTGTCCATGCGCGCCGAGCAAGCGGGTATAAGGATCATCCAGCAGGCCGTGATCGAGCATGCCGTCGGCGGCACGCGCGTCAGCGGCGTGCGCCTGCAGGGCCATGGCGCGCGCCTGCCCGCCGGCACCGAGTCGCTGAGCTGCGACCTGCTGGTCATGGCAGGCGGCTGGAACCCGGTGATCCACTTGTATGCCCAGTCCGGGGGCAAGCCACGCTGGTGCGACCAGCGTGCCTGCTTCGTCCCGGACGTGCAGGTGCAGCCCCAGATCAGCGTGGGCGCCGCCAACGGCGACTTCAGCCTGGCCCAGGCCTTGAGCGGCGGTGTACGAGCGGGAATCGAAGCGTCCGCGCAGTGCGACTTTGCCGACGTCTCTGGCAAGGCGCCGGCGGCATGGGCTACGCATGCTTCCACCGAATCACCGATTCTGCCGATCTGGTCGATCGGAAGCGGCAAGGCTGCCACGCGCGGGCCGAAACAGTTCATCGACTACCAGAACGACGTTTCGGTCTCGGATATCCACCTGGCGGTGCGCGAAGGCTATCGCTCGATCGAGCACGTCAAGCGCTATACCGCCATGGGCTTCGGCACCGACCAGGGCAAGCTGGGCAACATCAACGGCATGGCAGTGCTCGCCGGCGTGCTGGGCCAGAGCATTTCGGAGACCGGCACCACCACCTTCCGCCCCAACTACACGCCGGTCAGCTTTGGCACCATCGCCGGTCGTGAACTGGGCGACATGTTCGATCCGATCCGCAAGACTTATCTGTACGAGTGGCATGTAGCCCACGGTGCGGTGTTCGAAGATGTCGGTAACTGGAAACGGGCGCGCCATTACCCGCGCCCTGGCGAGGACATGGATGCCGCCGTCGCGCGCGAATGTCTGGCGGTGCGCCACAGCGTCGGCCTGCTCGACTACAGCACCCTGGGCAAGATCGATGTGCGCGGCCCGGACTCGGTCACCTTCCTCAACCGCATCTACCCCAACCTGTGGGACAAGCTCAAGCCGGGGCGCTGCCGCTACGGCCTCATGCTCGATGAGAACGGCATGATCCTAGACGATGGCGTGAACCTGCGCCTGGCCGAGCAGCACTTCCTGGTGAGCACCACCACCGGCGGGGCCGCGCGCGTCATGAGCTGGATGGAGCGCTGGCTGCAAACCGAGTGGCCGGATCTGAAGGTCTACCTGACCTCGATCACCGACCAGTACGCCACCGCTACCGTCGCCGGCCCCAACGCGCGCAAGGTATTGCAGAAAGTCTGTCAGGACATCAACTTCGACAAGGAAGCGTTTCCCTTCATGGGCTTCAAGGAGGGCACCATCGACGGCGTCTTCGTACGCATCCTGCGGGTGAGTTTCTCGGGTGAACTGTCCTACGAAGTCTACATGCCGGCCAACCTCGGCCAGCACGTCTGGAACCTGCTGATGGCGGCGGGCGAGGAGTTCGGCATCACCCCCTACGGGACCGAGGCGATGCACGTCCTGCGCGCGGAGAAGGGCTTCATCATCGTCGGTCAGGACACCGATGGGTCGATGACCCCGCTCGACCTGGGCATGGGCGGCATGGTGTCCAAGGCCAAGGACTGCCTGGGCAAGCGTTCGCTGTCGCGCAGCGACACCGCCAGCCCCCACCGCAAGCAATTGGTGGGACTGCTGCCGAGCGATCCGACCTGCGTGTTACCCGAAGGCGGGCAGATCCTCAACGCGCCCTCCACCGCCGCCATTGCCGCGATGCAGGGCCATGTGACCTCCAGCTACATGAGTCCGATCCTGCAGCGTTCGATCGCGCTGGCCGTCATCAAGGATGGCCTGAACCGGATGGAGCAGGAGGTCACCATCCCGCTGCCGGACGGACGTTTCGCCCAGGCCCGCATCTGTAGTCCGGTCTTCTACGACCCGGAAGGAGCTCGTCAAAATGTGGACTGAACTCGATCAGGAAACCCCTTTGGTGGGCTTGGGCCATCCACCCGGCGGCTTCACGCACGGCCAACTGGGCAGCGTGCTGCTGGCCGAACTGCCCTTCGTCGAGCTGACCAACCTGCGCGGCGAGCCTGGGTCCCCGGGCTTCCTGGCGGCGGTGCTGGATAGCATCGGAAGCGAGCTTCCCACCACGCCCAACACCGTGGCCACCAGCGCCGACTGTTGTGCGATGTGGCTGGCGCCAAATGAATGGTTGCTGCGTAGCACCGGCGCGCAGCCGACCGACCTGGCACGGCGGCTGGATGCCGCGCTGGGCAGGCAGTTCTTCGCCGCCACCGATCAGAGCAGTGGCTACTCGGTCATCCGCCTGTCCGGACCCCACGCCCGCGCAGTCCTGGCCAAGGGCTCGCCACTGGATTTGCATCCGCGCGCGTTCGGCGTCGGCCAGTGTGCGCAGACGCTTCATTTCAAGACCAGTGTGTTGCTGCGGCGGCTGGATCTGGCCGGACAGGAAGCGTGGGAAGTGATCGTGCGACGAAGTTTCGCCGATTACGCGGTGCGCATCATGCTGGATGCCATGGAGGAATACCTCGGACCCGGCGTGGCACCAGGATCTTCTTCCCATTGATCCACTTGGCGCGATCAGAAATTCGAAGAGCCTTTTCCCGGGGCGCGCTCCACCAGCAGCCAGCGGTCCGCCTGAAGAGGCCGGTCCAGCGGTCTCGATCACTCAATATTTTGCGTGAGGTTTGCAATGTACAACCATGAAATGCGTATCGCCGGCTACGACGACGAACTGGCCGAGGCGATCAGGAAGGAGCGCCAGCGCCAGGAAGACCACGTCGAGCTGATCGCGTCCGAGAATTACGCTAGCCCGTGCGTCATGGAGGCACAGGGCAGCGTGTTGACCAACAAGTACGCGGAAGGTTACCCGGGCCACCGCTATTACGGCGGTTGTCAGCATGTCGACGTGGCCGAGAAGCTGGCGATCGAACGGCTGAAGCAGTTGTTCGATTGCGACTACGCCAACGTGCAACCGCACTCCGGTTCGCAGGCCAACCAGGCGGTGTATTTCGCGCTGCTCAAGCCCGGTGACACCATCCTTGGCATGAGCCTGGCGCACGGCGGGCACCTCACCCATGGCGCCAAGCCGAACATCTCCGGCAAGGTCTTCCACGCCGTGCAGTACGGGGTCGACGACAACGGACTGATGGATTACGACGCGATCGAGAAACTTGCGACCGAGCACAAGCCGAAGATGCTGGTGGGCGGGTTCAGCGCCTACTCGCAAGTGGTCGACTGGGCCCGCATGCGTCAGATTGCCGACAAGGTGGGCGCCTATTTCTTCGTGGACATGGCCCATCCGGCGGGTCTGATCGCGGCGGGCGTGTATCCCTCGCCGTTGCCATATGCCCACGTGGTGACCTCGACTACCCACAAGACCCTGCGCGGCCCGCGCGGTGGCCTGATCGTGGCGCAGTCGTCGGCGATGGGCGAGCACGCCGAGGAGATCCAGAAGAAACTGCAAGCGATTGTGTTCCCCGGCCTGCAGGGTGGTCCGCTGATGCACGTGATCGCGGCCAAGGCGGTCGCCTTCAAGGAAGCGCTCGAACCCGGGTTCAAGACCTACCAGCAGCAGGTCGTCAAGAATGCCAAGGCGATGGCCAGGACGCTGATGGATCGCGGTTTCAAGGTCGTGTCGGGGGGTACCGAGGATCATCTGTTCCTGGTCGACCTGGTTGGCAAGAAGCTGACCGGCAAGGATGCCGAGGCAGCCCTCGGCAAGGCCCACATCACGGTCAACAAGAACGCGGTGCCGAACGATCCGCAGAAGCCGTTTGTGACCTCGGGTTTGCGCATAGGCGCGCCGGCGGTGACCACGCGCGGTTACCAGGAAGCCGATTGCACGGAGCTGGCCGGCTGGATTGCCGACGTGCTGGATGCCATGGGTGACGACACAGTCATCGAGCGCGTGCGCGAGCTCGTCAGCGCGCAATGCGCGCGTTATCCCGTGTATGGATGACGAACCGTAACGGGCGAGGATCGAAGGGCAGGATCAGGGGTTCGACGCTGACCAGGACCCCTTTCCCCAAGGCTGGCTCTTGATCACATCTTGCATGGATGCAGAACAGCCGCGCCGTAGGGCGGGCACTGCCCACCGGCCCTTGCCTCGGCATTCAATCGAGATCTGATCAAGAGACAGCTCCCCCAAGGAGAGGGCTTCAGACAAAACACCGAATCACCCGTGCTCCAACCCCGTCACATGTCGCTCATCGTCATACTCCACCACCGTGTCGGCCAGCGCGGGCAAGGTGGCCAGGGCGTGGCGGCTGAGGCGTTCGAAGTGCATCAGGAAACGCTCCATGCTGGTGGCGTCCATCGCCAGCGGGGCGTGGCGTGCCACCAATTCCTGCTCCTGCTCGCCGCGCCAGCGGCGCACGATGTCCCAGCTGGGTGCCTGCAGCACGATCAGGGCATCGAACTTGCGCCATAACGGCTGATAGCCACGCAGTTGCTTGTTGACCCAGCGTCGCCAGTCGCCCGCGGGATCCTCCTCGCGTTCCAGCCGGTTGATCGGCTTGGCCAGCGCGGCCGGCGACTGCGGCCGGATGCCCAGCGCCCAGCCCTCCACGATCACCAGGGCGGGTCGTTGCATGATGCGGGGCCAGCGCGACGGCGGCAGGCGGGTGTCGCGACCCTTGTCGAAGCGCGGGTAGATGACCGCCAACCGCTCCGATGCCTGCGGCACGGCCGCCAGCACGGACAGCAGCAGCTCGATCTCGTGCGTTCCCGGCACGCCGCGCGTGCGCAACAACGGGTGCACGTCGCGCGCCAGCGCCTCGCGTTCACTGCGGGCGTAGTAGAAATTATCCAGCGAAAGCACCTCGGTGGCCCAGCCACGGGCCTTGGCCTGGGCCTTCATCACCCGGGCCAGGGTGCTCTTGCCGCTGCCCTGCAGCCCGGACAGGCCCAGGATGTACGGGCGGCGCGAGCGGGCGATGCGCCCCGCGTACTGGTCAAGCAGGTGCCCGGCCAAGGCCTCGTTCTGCCGCTCGGCATGCGACATCATCGACCGTAAAGCCCAAGGTCAGGCCAGCTATCGACGCCCGGCAGGCAGTGTCGGGGCCGGATCGGGCATGCACCCGCGTTGCCGCAGTCTTCACCCGGCATGCGGAAGCATCGCAGCGGTTCCAGTGCGGATCTGATGCAGGCAGCAGCGGTCATTGGCATTATCATGGGTCAGGTTCGTTCGCGCCATGATGGCGCGAGATGGCCTCAATGCAAAAGGGAAGTTTCACACATCATGCTCAAACCCGAAATCCTGAATACCTTTCTGCACCTGCTGGAGGAGGCCAAGGCCAGCGGCGATCGCGAGCCGACAGCAATGAACCTCGCCACCGTCGACAGCGGCGGGCGGGTCGCTTCGCGCATCGTGCTGCTGAAGGGCGCCGACGAACGCGGCTTCCGCTTCTACGCCAATTACCAGAGCGACAAGGGCAGCCAGCTCGAGGCACACCCGCAGGTGGCGCTGTGCTTCCACTGGAAGCGGCTGCGCAATGGCGTGCAGGTGCGCGTGGAGGGGGTCGCGCGCAAATTGCAGGAAGAGGAGTCCGATGCGTATTTCGCCAGTCGCGCGCGCGGCAGCCAGATCGGCGCGTGGGCCTCGCTGCAATCGCAGACACTGCCCGATCGCGACACCTTCGAGCAGCGCGTGGCGCGCTACGAGCACGAGTTTGAGGGGAGCGAGGTGGCGCGGCCACCGCACTGGGGCGGCTATCTGGTGGAGCCGGACGTGCTGGAGTTCTGGTACGGCGCCGAATTCCGCCTGCACGAACGCGTGCGCTGGAGCCGCCACGGCCAGACCTGGACCAGCCGGTTGCTGTACCCGTGAGTGGGGCGCTGCCCGCGCTGCGCGTCGCGCAGGCCGGTTTCTCCGTGCCATGAGCGATCCGTTCCCGCAACGTATCGTCTGTCTCACCGAGGAGCCCACCGAGGTACTCTACGCGCTGGGTGAGGATCGGCGCATCGTGGGCATCTCCGGCTTCACCGTGCGCCCGGCGCAGGCGCGCAAGGAGAAGCCGAAGGTATCGGCGTTCACCAGCGCAAAGATCGGCCAGATCATGAAACTGGAGCCGGACCTGGCGATCGGTTTCTCCGACATCCAGGCCGATATCGCGCGCGAACTGATCAAGTGCGGTGTCGAGGTGTGGATCAGCAACCATCGCAGCGTCGACGGCATCGTCGCCTACATCCGCCGACTTGGTGCGATGGTCGGCACGTATGAAAAGGCCGAAACCTACGCGCAGTGCGCCGAGCAGCATATCGCCGACATTCGCGCCGCCGCCGCGCAGCTGCCGCGGCGGCCAAAGGTCTATTTCGAGGAATGGGACGAGCCGATCATCACCGGCATCCGCTGGGTGACCGAGCTGATCGACATCGCCGGTGGTGACGATTGCTTCCCTGAACTCGCCCGCGAGCCGCTGGCGAAACAACGCATCCTGGCCAACGGCGACGAGGTCGTGCGCCGCGCTCCTGACATCATTCTCGGCTCCTGGTGCGGCAAGCGCTTTCATCCCGGGAAGGTGGCGGTGCGGCCGGGTTGGGCGACGATTCCGGCAGTGCGCGACGGGCAGTTGTTCGAGATCAAGTCGCCGATCATCCTGCAGCCCGGGCCGGCGGCGCTGTTCGACGGGTTGGATGCGATCCATCGAATCATCGTGGCGTGGGCGCGGCGCTGAGCGTGCGAGTTGCTGTGTGCTGCGTTGAATCGGGAGTGCGGCATGCGCATAGATGCGTACGGGTCACAGCTGGTCAGAGGATGCCGGCCGCTTCGTGGGCCTGGCGTGTTCCACTTACACGGTGCCGGCCGACCGGCATTCAGGGGAGAGCGGCATGTTCCGTCGATGGTGTGCTTTGCTGGTGAGCACGCTGCCACAGTCGCCGTCCGCAGCAGCGGAGCCGTCGCATGAGGCCTGATGTTCGCAGCGCGCTCACCGCGGCGACGCAGCGGCTCGGTGAGCGGGCGGATGCCGAGCTGTTGTTGCTGCACGTGTTGCAACAGTCGCGCAGCTGGCTGTTCATGCATGCGAACGACACGCTGGATGCGCACGTCCAGATGACTTACGAAGCACTGCTGGCGCGCCGGGAGGCCGGCGAGCCAGTGGCCTACATCACCGGTCGTCGTGGCTTCTGGACGCTAGAGCTGGAGGTGACCCCGGCGACGCTGATACCGCGCCCGGAAACCGAACTGCTGGTGGAACTGGCCCTGCAGCGCTTGCCGCCCGACTTCAGCGGCAGCGTGGCTGACCTCGGTACAGGCAGTGGTGCGATTGCGCTGGCCATTGCGCGCGAGCGGCCGCGCGCGCAGATCGTTGCCACCGACGCCAGTGCCGCCGCGCTCGCCGTCGCCCGGCGCAATGCGCGGCGTCACGCGATCGGCAACGTCGGCTTTGCGCATGGCGACTGGTTGGCGCCATTGGTGGGCCGACGTTTCGACCTGATCGTTGCCAACCCGCCTTACATCGAAGCCGCCGATCCGCATCTGGCTCAGGGCGACCTGCGTTTCGAACCCGCCACGGCGCTGGCCTCGGGCAATGACGGCCTGGACGATATCCGTCGTATCGTCGATGGCGCACTCGGCCACCTCGACACGGCCGGTTGGCTGCTGTTCGAGCATGGTTGGAAGCAGGGCGATGCGGCGCAAGGTTTGCTGCTCGATGCCGGTTACGTCGACGTGTTCACCGCGCCCGATCTGGAGCAGCGCGATCGCGTGAGTGGTGGGCGACGCTGATCTTCAGTCATCGCGGCTTCGTGCGCGCTGATGTCAATCGGCATGCCTGAAGTCGTCGTTGACATTGACAAGTGCCTACGCCAAGTCCGGGTCGATCGACTCCAGTTGCACGCGTGTCTCCAAGCCGCGATGATGCGCTACGCATTTTGCATTGCGTGCCCGAAGCATCGCCATCGTCTTTTATCTGTCAGGCTCTCGCGCATGCGGGGAGAACAGGATGGTCCCGGGAGGTGATGCGCTTTCCAGGGTTACACGGGGTGTTGATGTTCAGCTGGTTCGATTGCGCCGAAGAATTCATGGAATCTGCCTTGCTCCTGCAGCCGCAGGTGGAGATTGGCGAACGCTACCTCGCGGGGCGCCGCAGCTGGCGCGGCTACTGCGCTTGTTGCCGCGCGGTGGTGCGTATGCGGGTGAAGACGGGTGCGTACTCCGACAGCGCGCCCAACCTGCGCGAAGGCATGGTCTGTCGCCGCTGCAAGTTGACCAACCGCAAGCGCCTGCTGTGGCAGGCGATTACCGAATCCGTCGGTGTATTGCCGGACGCGCGGGCCGCCTTGCTGGAGGCGCGCTCGCCGCTGGGCGGACAGTTGGCGCTGCGTTATCCGCACTTGATCGAATCGGAATATCTCGGCGAGGATCATGTCGCCGGTCAAACCTACAGCCATCGTGGGCGAGCGGTGCGGCACGAGTCGCTGCTGGGGTTGTCCTGGACGGACGCCTCACTGGACCTGATCGCGCACACCGACGTGCTGGAACATGTCGAACACCATCGTGCCGCGCTCGCCGAATGCCATCGTGTACTTGTGCCGGGCGGGAAGCTGGTCTTCACGATGCCGTTCTTCATGTTCAGCGCGAACAACCTGCTGCGCGGTCGTACGCGCGCCGATGGCAGCATCGAACACTTGCAACCACCGGAGTACCACGGCGACGGGCTGCGTGCCGAGGGGATCTACACCTGGCACCACTTTGGCTGGCGACTGCTTGCGGATCTGCACGAAGCGGGTTTCGGCGAGGCGCAGATCGGGCTGAACTACGATCCGTTTGCCGGCTTCGTCTCCAACCACCATCCGCAGTACGAGGTGGGATTGATGCTGCCCGTAGTATTTCGCGCCACGCGCTGAGCGCGCGCTGCAGGCTTCAGAACGGGTACGGGGTCATCCTCAGTGCGACGAGTGGATGTCATGGGGATTGCGCATCAACCCGCTGCTGATTTCTTTTGACCTGCAAGACTCTCCCTGGGATCCCCGCGTTTGGCCGCCTCACAGATTCTGGTAATTCGGCCCGGAACCACCTTCGGGTGTGACCCAGGTGATGATCTCGTACGGATCCTTGATGTCGCAGGTCTTGCAGTGCACGCAGTTGGCGGCGTTGATCTGCAGGCGTTTGCCGTGCGGCATGCTCGCGTCGTCGACCATCTCATAGACCTGAGCCGGGCAGTAGCGGGTGCATGGGTTGCCGTATTCCTCGAAACACTGGGTCGCACAGATGTTGGTGTCGGCCACGTGCAGGTGGATGGGCTGGTCCTCGTCGTGCTCGGTGGCGGCGAAGTAGACGCCGGCCAGGCGGTCGCGTGGCGGCAAGGCGCGCTGCACGTAATCGCGGATCGGTTCCTCGCATTCACCCAGCTTGTGCAGGCTGGACCAGTCGGCCTTGTTTTTCAGCGTCCACGGCGACCGGCCGGCGGAGGCGGTTTCCCACGCGGCGTTGAACATGCCGAACCACAGCCCCTTCTTGAAACCGGGCTTTACGTTGCGCACTTTCTTCAGCTCGGCCATCACCTCCGAGCCGCGCAGCTTCGCGTCGAAGCCGGCACTGTCGAGCTTGCCGGCCAGGTGCTCGGCGGCCAGCATGCCGCTCTTGATCGCCTGGTGGGTGCCCTTGATCTTGGGTACGTTGAGCAGGCCGGCGGTGTCGCCGATCAGCAGCGCGCCGGGCATTTCCACTTTCGGCAGCGACTGGTAACCGCCGGTGACCATGGCGCGGGCGCCGGCGGAGAGGATGCTGCCGCCTTCCAGCAGCGGCTTGATCAGCGGGTGATGCTTCCATTGCTGGAAGGCCTCCCACGGCTTGTAGTTGGGGTCGCTGTAGTCGAGGCCGCTGACGTAGCCCAGCGCGATGCGGTCGCCATCCAGGTGATAGATGAAGCCGCCGCCATAGGTGCACGTGTCGGCGGGCCAGCCGAAGCTGTGCACGATCTTGCCCGGCGTCGCGCGCCCGGCCGGCACCTGCCACAGCTCCTTGATGCCGATGGAATAGCCTTGCGGATCGCTGTGTTCGTCCAGCTTGAAGCGCTTGACCAGCACCTTGGTCAGGCTGCCGCGGGCGCCTTCGGCCAGCACCGTGACTTTCGCCTTGATGTCGATACCTTGTGTGTAACTGGGTTTGTGCGAGCCGTCCTTCGCCACGCCCATATCGCCGATGCGCACGCCGGCGACCGAACCGTCGTCGTTGTATACGGTGTCGGCGGCGGCAAAGCCGGGGAACACATCCACCCCCAGCGCTTCGGCTTGCGGCGCCATCCACGCGCACATCGCGCCCAGCGAGACGATGAAGTTGCCGTGGTTGTGCATGCCTGGCGGCAACGGCAGCTTGCGCGCGCCGGTCTTGTTGAACAGGTAGAACTCGTCGGGGCCGGCCGGCACACAGATTGGCGGCGGATTGTCGCGCCAGCCTGGCAGCAGGGCGTCCAGCGGCTGTGGCTCGATCACCGCGCCGGACAGGATCTGCGCGCCGATGGTCGAGGATTTTTCGATCACGCATACGCTGACATCGGGCTGCAACTGCTTCAGGCGAATCGCAAAAGACAGCCCGGCGGGGCCGGCGCCGACCACGACGACGTCGTATTCCATGGTTTCGCGCTCGCTCATGGCGGACTCCTGCGGGTAGTACGGTGGGTGGCGTGGCAGTGACGTTGTTGACGTACGATACTCTGCAGCATTGTCCGGGTTCAGGTCGCGCGGGGCAACGTGTGCTGCGCTAGGAGTCTGTCGGACTTTGGTGGTCGAGGCGAGAATTCGGCTGTGCGAGGACAGATTTTCGACGGTTCGCCGGCCCATGGTGGTTCCATGGGCCAAGAATCGGCGGAAATATGGACCGCACAGCCGGATTCGCAGCCCGGCCAATCAAAGTCCGACAGGCTGCTAGGGCTTGCCATGGCGGCGGGTGGGACGGTGATAATCGAGACCAGTTTGCAAGGAAATTTCATGAATTTGATGCCACCGATCGCCGATATCGACCTGCGCCGCGCCACGCTGTGTCAGCTGCTGCACTGGTTGGCAGCGGGCAGGGTAGGGTCGGAGGCGCTGGCCGACGTCTACCAGCAGGCGATCGAGCGGCTTGACCCGACGCTGAATTGTTATGTCGACCAACGGTCGGGCATGCTGCAGGAGCAGGCACACATGGCCGGCCGACGCCGGCATGACGGAGTGATCGGACGGCTGGATGGCATTCCGTTGGCGCTCAAGGACAACCTCGACATGGCTGGCTGGCCGACCCGGGTCGGCCTGCCCGGGCGCCTCAAGCCGGCAGCGAGCGATGCGCACGTGGTGGCACGCCTGCGCGCCTCGGGCGCAGTGGTGATCGGCAAGACCAACATGGACGAGGGTGCGCTGGGGGCGGCCACGGACAACCCGCATTTTGGCGCGACCCACAACCCGCATCGATACGGCTACAGTGCCGGTGGATCCTCCGGCGGCGCCGCGGCCGCGGTGGCCGCGGGCCTGGCGGTGGCGGCAGTAGGTTCGGACAGCCTCGGTTCGATCCGTATCCCGGCCAGTTACTGCGGCATCTATGGGTTGAAACCTACGCACGGCGAGATTTCCGCACGCGGCCTGGTACCGGCGGCACGCCGACTGGACTCGATAGGCTTGCTGGCGCGCAGCGTCGAGGACCTGACCGTGCTGCTGCAGGTGTTGGCCGGCTATGACGCCGACGACCCGCGCTCGCGCGGGCGGCGCCTGGCGTTTGCGCTGCCGGACTGGGATCCGGGTCGTCTGCGCGCGGGCCTGCTGCCGGACTTGGCGGCGGTCGGCGTAGAGGCGGCGGTGATCGAGGTATTCGAGAACGCCATGGCCAGATTGCCGCATGCGCTGGGCGATCGCCGCGCGGTCGATTTCGCCGATTGGGATTTTGCGCGCACGCGGCGCGCCGGCCTGCTGTTGATGGAAGCGGAGATGCTGGGCACGTTTGCGGACGATCTGTCCGACACCGCGCGGCACCCGGTGTCGGATCGCTTCCGCCGCATGCTGGGCTATGCCGCCGGCAAGGGCGCTGCCGACTACGCGATGGCTGACCGCGTACTCGATGCAGCCACCCTGAAGATGCGCCGGCTGTTTGCCCAGGTTGACGTACTGGTACTTCCGACCACGCCGCAAGCGGCCTTTGCGCTGGATGGCCCGGTACCGGATTCGGTAGCCGACCTCGCCAGCTTCGCCAGCCTGGCGGGCTGCCCGGCGGTGAGCCTGCCGATGGGGGCATTGTCCAGCGGAATGCCGGTCGGATTGCAACTGGTCGGTCCGCGCGGATCGGACCTGCGCCTGCTGGAACTGGCGGCGGCGTGTGCCTCGACGCTGGACGCCGGGCCAACGTATCCCGTGCTGGAATGAGCTCTTGGGTTGGATGATCTGTTGTCGACCCCGTGCCCGCCATGGAAGGCATGGCGAGAGGCTATGTCGATATGAAAAGTGATTTGGCCGTCCATTCGGTCGCGAGGCCCGATGCGGCCTATAATCCATCATTTCCGGGCGCCGTCAGAGCAGTTGTTGATGCCGTTGCGCACGTAACCACCATCGAGTTCGCTACCTCATGACGGCCACCGCCCTCAAGCTGCACTCCCACCTCGACGATCTCGAGGCCGAAAGCATCCATATCTTCCGCGAGGTACAGGCCGCCTTCTTGCGCCCGGTGATGCTGTATTCGATCGGCAAGGATTCCTCGGTACTGCTGCATCTGCTGCGCAAGGCGTTTTATCCGGCAAAGCCGGCGATGCCGATGCTGCACGTCGATACCACCTGGAAGTTCCGCGAGATGATCGCGTTCCGCGACAAGATCGCCGCCAGCGGCGACGTGGAGTTGTTGGTGCACATCAATCAGGACGGTGTGCGCCAGGGCATCTCCCCGCTGATCCACGGCGCCACGGTGCATACCGATGTGATGAAGACCCAGGCACTGAAGCAGGCGCTGGACAAATACCGTTTCGACGCCGCGATCGGCGGCGCACGCCGCGACGAGGAGAAGTCGCGCGCAAAAGAGCGCGTGTTCTCGTTCCGCAATGCGCAGCATCGCTGGGATCCGAAGAGCCAGCGCCCCGAGTTGTGGCACAACTACAACACGTTCATCCGCAAGGGCGAGAGCGTGCGCGTATTCCCGCTGTCCAACTGGACCGAGATGGACGTGTGGCTGTATATCCAGCGCGAGAACATCCCGGTGGTGCCGCTGTATTTTGCCAAGCCACGCCCGGTGGTGGAACGCGATGGCGCCCTGATCATGGTCGACGACGATCGATTCACGCTGCGCGCAGGCGAAACCATCCGCACGCGCGTGGTGCGTTTTCGTACCCTGGGCTGCTATCCGCTGACCGGCGCGGTGGAATCCTCGGCCGACACCTTGCAGAAGGTGATCGACGAGATGGCCGCCGCACGCACCTCCGAGCGCCAGGGCAGGGTGATCGACCAGGACCCGACCGCGTCGATGGAGCGCAAGAAGCAGGAGGGCTACTTCTGATGGGCGTGCCCACGCAAGACGCACCCGCCGCACAGGACAAGGGACTGCTGCGCTTCATCACCTGCGGCAGCGTGGACGACGGCAAGAGCACCCTGCTCGGGCGCCTGCTGTACGACGCCGGCATGCTGTCCGATGACCAGTTGGCGACGCTGGCGCGCGAGAGTCGCCGCCAGCATGCCGAAGCCGGCGAGGGCGTGCTCGACTTCGCCCTGCTCACCGATGGCCTGGATGCCGAGCGCGAGCAGGGCATCACCATCGACGTGGCCTACCGCTACTTCCATACCGTGCGGCGCAGTTTTATCGTGGCCGACTGCCCGGGCCACGAGCAGTACACCCGCAACATGGCCACCGGTGCCTCCAACGCCGAGTTGGCTGTGGTGCTGGTGGATGCGCGCAAGGGCCTGCTACCGCAGACGCGCCGGCATACCTATATCTGCGGACTGCTCGGCATCCGCCATGTGGTGCTGGCGGTCAACAAGATGGATCTGATGGGGTATGACCAGGCCACCTATGAAGCGATTGCCACTGCATACCGCGCGTTGGCACAATCCCTCGGCATCGATCACGTGCAGTGCCTGCCGGTGTCTGCGCTGAACGGCGACAACGTGGGCAGCTGCTCGTCGAGCATGCCCTGGTACGAAGGCGGCAGCCTGCTTGACGCACTGGAAACGGCGGATGTGGCGCGCTTTCGCGCCGTCGACTTCCGCATGCCGGTGCAATGGGTGAACCGGCCGGATCAGGCCTTCCGTGGCTACGCCGGCACCATCTGCGGCGGCAGCGTGGCGCGTGGCGATGAAATCATGGTGCAGCCGGGCGTGCAGCGGGCGCGCATCGAGCGCATCGCCACTTTCGACGGCGACCTTGAGCGCGCCAGCGAAGGGCAGGCGGTCACGCTGTGCTTCGATCGCGAGCTCGACGCCAGTCGTGGCGATGTGATCGCCGACGCGCTGCGCCCGGCGCCAGTGGCCGACCAGTTCACCTGTCACCTGCTGTGGATGGGCGACAACACGCTACTGCCCAACCGCACCTATCGGCTGAAGATCGGCACGCGCACCGTCAACGCGCGGGTGATGTCGATCAAGCACAAGGTGGATGTCAACAGCCAGGCCAAGCTGGCAGCCCGCCACCTCGAACTCAACGAGGTGGGTTGCTGCACGATCGGCCTGGATGATGCGATCGCGTTTGAGGCTTATGCGACCAATCACAGCCTCGGCGGCTTCATCCTGATCGATCGCCAGAGCAACGCCACGGTGGCCTGCGGTATGTTGGACTTCGCCCTGGGCCGCTCCAGCAACGTGCACTGGCAGCATGTCGATATCGACAAGCGCGTGCGTGGTGGCAGCAAAGGCCAGCATCCGTTGTGCCTGTGGTTCACCGGCCTGTCCGGCGCCGGCAAGTCGACGATTGCCAACCTGGTCGAGCGCAAGCTGCATGCGCTGGGTTTTCATACCTACCTGCTGGACGGCGACAACGTGCGCCATGGCATCAACAAGGATCTGAGCTTCACGCCCGAGGCTCGCGTCGAGAACATCCGTCGCATCGCCGAGGTGGCGCACCTGATGGTGGATGCTGGGCTGATCGTGCTGGTCAGTGCCATCTCGCCCTATCGCGGCGAGCGGCGTTCGGCGCGCGAGCTGTTTGATGCCGGCGAGTTTCTGGAGGTCTTCGTTGACGCCCCGCTGGAGGAATGCGAGCGGCGCGACCCCAAGGGCTTGTACCGCAAGGCAAGGGCAGGCGAAATCCGCAACTTCACCGGTATCGACGCGCCATATGAACGGCCGGAGGCACCGGACATCCATCTGCTCAGTGGTGGCCATCGGGCCGAGCAGTTGGCCGAGCAGCTCACCGCGCAACTGCTGGCCAGCATCGAGCAGGCTGGCGTCGACGACTGAGCGCGTTGCTGCGGCGTGGCTTGGATTGCTGCCGGCCGGCGGCGATAATGCGCGTTCAACCTGCCAGGCACCGCCGCAATGACCGAAAAGACCGTACTCAACGCTACCCACCGCGCGCTCGGCGCGCGAATGGTCGACTTCGGTGGCTGGGACATGCCGGTCAACTACGGCTCGCAGATCGAGGAGCATCACGCGGTGCGTCGCGATGCCGGCATGTTCGATGTCTCGCACATGACCGTGATCGACCTGCATGGCGCGCGCGTCCGCGACTTCCTGCGTCATTTGCTGGCCAACAGCATCGACAAGTTGAAGGCACACGGCAAGGCGCTCTATTCGTGCATGTTGAACGAGCAGGGCGGCGTGATCGACGACCTGATCGTGTACTACCTAGGCGAGGAGTTCTTCCGCCTGGTGGTCAATGCAGGGACCCGTGCCAAGGATCTGGCGTGGATCGGCAAGCAGGCCGCTCCGTTTGACGTACGCGTCAAGGAGCGCCCGGACTTGGCGATGATCGCCGTGCAGGGTCCACATGCGCGGGCGAAGGTGCTCAAGCTGCTGCACGAGGTGGATCGCCCTCGCATCGAGAAGCTGGGCAAGTTCACCACCGCGGCGGCGCAGGGTCCACATGGCATGCCGCTATTCGTGGCGCGCACGGGCTATACCGGCGAGGACGGGTTCGAGATCATCTTGCCGCAGGAGCATGCCGTCGCCCTGTGGGAGACGTTGCGTGCTGCCGGCGTGACCCCGGCCGGACTCGGTGCGCGCGATACCTTGCGCCTGGAGGCAGGCATGAATCTCTACGGTCAGGACATGGATGAGGGCGTGACACCGTGGGAAGCCAATCTCGGCTGGACCGTGTCGCTGGATGGAGGGCGCGCCTTCATCGGTCGCGCTGCGCTCGAGCAGCAGAAGGCCGCCGGGGTGTCGCGGGTGATGGTCGGTCTGGTGTTGGACGACAAGGGCGTGCTGCGCCACGGCCAGAAGGTGCTTGCCGCAAATGGCGAGGGTGAAATCCTCTCCGGCAGCTTTGCACCCACCCTCGACAAGGCCATCGCGTTCGCGCGCATTCCCGCCGGCGAAGCCGGCGATCTGCGCGTCGACATCCGTGGCCGTGAAGCCCCGGTACACCAGGTGAAATACCCGTTTGTGCGCGACGGCAAGCCCTGCGACGGGATCTGAGCCGGCACCTTGCGCTTTTCCTCACGGCGGATGCGGCTAGAATCTGCGCCTGTACCCAAGACCCAACCCAACGACTGGACCCGATCATGAGCGAGATTCCCGGCGATCTTAAATTCCTCAAGTCCCACGAATGGGCCCGCGTCGAAGACGACGGCCTGGTTCGGGTGGGCATATCCGACCACGCGCAAGGCCAGCTTGGCGACCTGGTCTATGTCGAGCTGCCCGAGATCGGCGCGGCCGTCCAGGCCGGCAACGGCGTCGCCGTGGTGGAGTCGGTCAAGGCTGCCTCCGACCTCTACTCGCCGGTCTCCGGTGAGATCGTCGAGGTGAACGAACTGCTCAACGACAAGCCGGAGATGATCAACGAGGACGCATTCGGCGACGGCTGGATCTTCCTGGTTCGTCCGAGCGATCGCGCCGAGCTCGACGAGCTGCTCGACGCCAAGGACTACGAAGAGCTGATCGAAAACGACGAGCACTGAACCACGCTCCATCAAAAACGCTGCCGGCCACCGCGAGCGGCCGGCAGCGTTTTCGCTCTGCCGGTAGCGGTGCACGGGTGCGCTGCCTGCACAAGAAACCGCACGTGTTTTGCCGATCGCCCGAGCGCTCACGCGTATCGTGACAGTAGGTTTCGCGAGCATCGATCGGCAATCGCAGAACCTGATTTTGACATCACTCTTCGCGGCGTATCCAGTCGGCGTGCTGAAGCGGTCCGGCAGCGGTTCGAGGGGTACATCGCTCCCGATCTGCTGGATATTGCGCGCCGGTCCGGGGTCGGGCCGAATTTTTTCAGTCGTGTTCTGTTCATTTGCCGGGGCCGCTTCGCGGCTACGAAAAATCATCGCTGCGCCTGGTGTTTGTTTGGATGACGATCAATGACATGTTTTGGTGACAGCCTTGGTTGAAACCCATGTTTCAAGGTGTTTTGTGCATATCCTCAGTCTGCCAATGAATTCAATGTAGACGTATGGACGTCCATAGACATATGGCCTGACAACGCGTGGAACCGCATGGCTTCAAGGTGCCGCGCGGTTGGGGGTGGCCGGGGCAGTTGAATTTCATGATGGAAATCAATTGACAGGTGAAATCTTCGGGGATAGCTTTCGCAGCAGATCACGGGGAATGCGTTTTATGGTGACATCAAAATTCATCAAGCCGTACGTCGAGCACGGTGAGAAAGCCAGTGCGGTTCGCAAGATCACGGTCTCGATTCCACTTCATGTTCTACGACGTCTTTCCGATCTGCGCACCCACCGCCAGGTGAACAATCTTCGGCACGCTACGAACAGCGACTTGCTGGTTGAAGCGTTCCTGCATGCTTTTACTGGGCAACCACTGCCAACTGATGAGGAGCTGAGACGAACTATGGCCACTGCCAAGAAATCCGCTGCAAAGAAACCGGCTGCCAAGAAGGCTGCTGCCAAAAAATCCGCTGCCAAGAAGCCCGCCGCCCGGAAGCCGGCTGCGAAGAAGGCCGCCGTGAAGAAAGTCGCCAGGACGCCGGCGGCGAAGAAAGCTGCCGCCAAGAAGCCGGCGGCTGCGAAGAAGGCTGCCGTGAAGAAAATCGCGGTGAAGAAGGTCGCCAGGAAGCTGGCAAAGAAAGCTGCGCCGAAGAAAGCTGCCGCGGCCAGGGTGGTGAAAGCCACCAGGACCGCCAAGCCCAAGGCCAGGAAGTAAGCAACACGCAACATGCGCTACCACTAACAAGATACGTTACCGACTTCTCTCCCCGCGGTGCCCAGCGTGAGGAGAGCACTTCGAGATTACTCGTCCCGGCCTGGCCGGGACGCTTCGTTTCCGGGGACGCAAAATGCCATTGCCGAGCGCTTCCTTCCGCGCCGACACGGATTCGGCGCGTGCCCCGCAGCGATCCATGCATCATCTGCCATTGCCGCAGTGGGCCAATGGAGTTACCTTTCGCTCATCCGCGCCGCGGTGCATCCGGGGGATGCGCCGCTCCTACAGGGGGAAAAAGCGCGGGTATCGGTCGACACTCAGTGAGAGACCATGGATACCCGATCCTTACTTGATGCGCGTCGGCGTGCGCGTGGGGCGATCAAGCTTACCTTCATCGCCATTATTGGCGTGTTCGTCCTGCTTGGCATAGGCGCATGGTTTCTCATTATCGAACCGCACCAGGAACTGGTCATGGCAGATTCGGGCGGGCATCCGTCCAGGCCGGCCACTACCGCCGCGCGGGCGCCGCCGCCGGGCGACGTGGCGGGCATGGACCTCGAGCAGTTGGTGAGCGAGGCGCGGGCGGCGATGAGCCAGCAGCGTTACCTGGCTCCTGCCGGCAACAATGCGTTCGAATTCTATCTGCGGGTATTGGAGAAGGACCCCGGCAACAAGGTTGCCTCCGACGCCTTGCGCGAGACGTTCCCGTTTGCAGCCAACCAGGCGGAGCAGGCGATCAACACGCGCGACTTCGGCGAAGCTCAACGTGAGATCGTCCTGCTGGCGAAGGCCGATCCGACCAACTTCACGCTGACCATCCTGCGCTCCAAGCTCGATGCCCAGCGCAAGACGCTGGATCAACAGCAACAGAAGGCGCTGCAGGAAGAGAAGGCAGCCGCGCTGGCGGCGCAGGAGGCTGCCACGGACAAGGCCACAGCGGATCAGTTGGCGCAGCAGGCGCAAGTCGCCGTGCAGCAGAAGGCGGCGCAGGAAGCCGCTGCGGCCCAGGCGCGCAAGCTGGCAGCAGTGAATGCGACGCCATCGGCCAACAGTTCGCCCGACAACGCCACGGCCGCTGCGACCACGGGCCCCAGCACCGACGCGGTGCTGATCAAGGCCGTATCGCCGCACTATCCGCCGGCGGCGGTACGTGCGCGCCAGCAGGGCTGGGTCGTGGTGTCGTTCAAGATCGATACGGATGGTCGAACCAGCGACATCAAGGTGGTCGATTCAAAGCCGCGTCGGGTCTTTGATCGGGCAGCGACGGAGGCGGTGGGACGCTATCAGTTCACTCCGGCGAAAAAGGCCGGCGTGGCGGTCGCCACCACCAGGCAGCAGCGGATCGAGTTCAAGCTCTGACAGTTGCCAAGTCCTGGTATCACGACGGCGCAGGGTCTGTATGCGCCGTCTTTGTTTGCGCCCGCACGTATGAACGGCATTTCGCGCGGATCTCAGTGGCGCCGTTTCGAGGGCGTCTTGCGGTGTTTTGCGCGCAGTAGCGCAGGCTTTTTGGCGTCGCTTTCGATTTGTGCCCAATCCACGTGCGGCAAACCGAGCAGGTCATCGAATACCATCGGCATCAATCCGCTCGGTGTCGGCCCGCTGGAGTTCCACAGGGTGACCACGCCGACGTGATACTTCGGAAAGAAGCCGATCATGGTGCGATAGCCTGCCACGGCGCCAGCGTGGTAGATCAGCGTTTCGTCGGCGTATTTGTACACGCGCCAGCCCAGCGCGTAGTGCGCGTCGGTCAGGCGCGCGCGGCGCCACGGCGTGGCGCGCAATTCGCCGGGCGTGACGACGCCGGGAGCGTGCAATACATCGAGCAGCGCAGTCGGCAGCACGTCTTGCCGACCGCCCATCTGCGCGATCAGCCACTTTTCCATGTCGCGCAGACTGGCATTGACGCCAGCTGCAGGGGCCACCCTGTAGTAGATCTGGTTTGGCTCGAAGGGTACCCAGCCATGTCTTGACGCATGATGCGGGCGGGCCCAACTCTTGCTCGACTCCAGCGCGGCGCGGCCGTAGCTGGCGGTGCTCATGCCGAGGGGATAGAACAGGCGCTTGTCGACCTGGTGGTAGAAGAAATCGCCGGTGCGTGCGAGCACCACGTCGCCGATCATGCTGAAGGCGACGTTCTGGTAGCCGTAGCATTGGCCAACGCCACAGGTCATGTCGACCTCGTCCAGCTTGCGCACCAGTTCCTGGTAGGAAACGTCGTCCTCGAGCATGTTGTCGTAGGTGTTGCGCGGCAGGCCGAGCTTCTGGCCGAGGATGTCGCTGACCGTGGCCTGATCGGCTGCCTGCATGTCCTTGAGCTTGAAATAAGGCAGCATGTCGATCAGCCGGGTGTCCCAGCTCAGCTTCCTGTCGTTCACCAGCAGGCCGGTGAGGGCCGTGGCGAACGCCTTGGACAGCGACGCCAACCGGAATACGGTGGTCGGTGTCACCGGTTCCCTGGTGGTGGCATCGGCATAGCCGATGGTTCCTTCAAAGACCACTTTGTCGTCGATCACCACGGCGGTGGCCAGGCCTGCGGCGGCGTCGCGTCGCTCGACAAGCCTCAGCCAGCGCTTGTAATCGGCCAGGGTCTTCTGGATGCGTGCCGACGGCAGCGACGTCGTCACGGAAACCACGGCCGGTGGCGGAATTGAGGTTGTTGCAGGGGTGGCGCATATGGGCGTGCAGGCAAGCCCGAGCACGCCTGTGACGATCGTGAAAATCTTGCGGAGCGGCATGATATTCTGGCGATATTCCGGCGTGGCGATACGCCTTTGGATGAGGAGCTTGACGATGGGTCTGATCATCTTTCTGGTTATTGTCGTTCTGATTGTCTTGTACTTCATGGCGATCTACAACGGACTGGTCACATCACGCAACAGTTACAAAAACGCTTTTGCGCAGATCGACGTGCAACTGACCCGACGGCATGACCTGATCCCGAACCTGGTCGAGACGGCCAAGGGTTACCTGGCGCATGAACGCGGCACCCTCGAGGCAGTGGTGCAGGCGCGCAACGCGGCGGTCAGCGGGCTGGCTGGTGCCAAGGCCAACCCCGGAGATCCGGCGGCGATGCAACAGCTGGCCAGCAGTGAAAATGCCTTGACACAAACTTTGGGTCATTTGTTCGCGTTGCAGGAAGCCTACCCGGATCTGAAGGCCAACCAGACCATGATGCAGCTCTCCGAGGAGCTGACCTCGACCGAAAACCGGGTCGCGTTCGCACGGCAGGCCTATAACGATGCGGTGTTGACCTACAACAACCGGCGCGAAGTGATGCCGGCGTCGCTCGTCGCCAACAGCTTCGGCTTTGTGGCGGCCGAACCACTGAAGATCGACGACCCGGCCGTGCGCGAGGTGCCGAAGGTCTCGTTCAGCTGATGATGGTGGCATCGCGGCCCTGACCGCGATGCCGATGACTGCTCGCCGGAGCCCCCATGGATTTCTTTGCCCAACAGGCGCGCGTACGCACCAGCAGTCGGCGGCTGGTCGCCTTGTTCGTGCTGGCAGTGATCGCGATCGTGGTGGCCATCGACGCGGTGGTGTGGCTGGCGCTGGGCCACCGTCCGGTCGATGGCGAACCGGTGGCGTCGAACCTGCCGTTGTTGTTCGCCACCAGCCTGATCGTGCTGGTCGGGATCGGGCTCAGCTCGCTGTTTCGCATCATGAGCCTGTCCGGGGGTGGCAAGAGCGTAGCCGAGAGCGTCGGCGCGGTGTCGGTGCCGCCGGACACTTCCGATCCTGCCCTGCGTCGGCTGCGCAACGTGATCGAGGAAGTGGCGATCGCCGCCGGCGTACCGGTACCGGACATCTACCTGATGGCCGACGAACCGGGCATCAACGCCTTCGCTGCGGGTTATTCAGCCTCCGACGCAGCGGTGTGCGTGACCCAGGGTTGCTTGGACCACCTCAGCCGCGACGAGTTGCAGGGGGTGATCGCGCATGAGTTCAGCCACGTACTGAACGGCGACATGCGACTCAACATTCGCCTGATGGGCCTTCTGTTCGGCATCCTGGTGCTGGCGATCGTGGGGAGTCGGGTGATCTGGTTCGGTGGCGGCCGCAGCAGCCGGCGCGACGGCGGCGGTGGCCAGGTCTGGATGATCGGGCTGGCGCTGATCGTGGTCGGCTACATTGGCTATTTTTTCGCACGGCTGATCCAGGCGGCGGTGGCGCGCTCGCGTGAATCGCTGGCCGATGCCTCGGCGGTGCAGTTCACCCGCCAGTCCGACGGTATCGCCAACGCGCTGAAGAAGATAGCCATCCTCAGCGAAGGTTCGCAACTGCAGGTTGCCAACAAGCAGGAAGTGGCGCACATGCTGTTCGGTGAAGCCGGCAGTTTCAATGCGCTGTTTGCCACCCACCCTCCGCTGCTGGAGCGAATCCGGGCGCTGCAGCCGGGCTTTCGCGAGGAGGATCTGGCCCAGTTCGCCGCGTCGCTGCAGCGCGGTGCCGAGAGTCCGCCGATCGCCCCACCTGCGGACAAACCGCGAAGCCCGTTGGGCGTGCCAGGCATGAACCTGCCGCCGGTACTGCCCGCCGTGCTGGCGAGTGTGGGGACGGAGGGAGTTAAGTCGCAACTTAACTCCCCCCGTCCCCGTTCCGGTTCCGCGCGCGCCGCGGCAGTACGCCAGGCGATACCGGCCACGCTGACGGCTGCCGTGCAGCAGCCCGAATCGGCACTGTTCGTGATGCTGGCGCTGGCGCTGTCGCTGGAAGCGCAGCTCAAGCCGGCGCAGCGACGCATCGTCGCCGACGCGTTCGGCGATGAGGTGCAGCGGGCCGTGCAGGCGCAGGCCGTCGCGTTGGCAGCGCTCCCACCGATGGCGCGCCTGCCGTTGGTCTCTCTGGCGTTCCCCGCGCTGAAGCAATTGCCCGAGGGGCGTCAGCAAACCTTGCTGCGCGCGCTCGATGACCTGGTCAGGGTCGATGGTCGGGTCGACCTCAACGAGTATTGCCTGGCGCGCCTCCTGCGTATCCAGTTGCAGGAGGCGCGCCAGCCGCGCCGCGCGCCGGTCGATGGCCGGAAAAGGCTGCCCGCGTGTCGGGACAGCGTGATTCTGGTGTGCGCCATCGTCGCGTCGGCCGGCTGCTCTGACGAAGCCAGTGCACGACGTGCCTGGCTGCTGGCGATGCAACAGGCCTTCCCGGGTGAGGCGATCGAGTGGTCGCCGCCGCCCGCGGTATGGCAGGCCCCGTTCGAGCGCGCCCTGGACGACCTGGATGGGTTGAGCCCGGTGGCCAAGGAGCTGGTGATCCAGAGCCTGCTGCGCGCCGTCCACGCGGATGCTCAGGTCAGCGTGGAGGAGGCCGAACTGCTGCGCGTGATCTGTGCCAGCCTGCATTGCCCGATCCCGCCAACTTCCGCGTAGGAGCCCGCTCGCGGGCGATGCTTTTGTTCTGATGTTCGGCTGCAGAGTGTGCGCGAGATAAGCGCGGAGCGATTCAGGCGTAGGGGTCGGCGATGCCGAGGCCGGCGAGAACGCGTGTCTCCAGCGCTTCCATGACCATGGCGTCGCCGTCGTCGACGTGGTCGTAACCGAGCAGATGCAGCACGCCATGAATGGTCAGATGGGCCCAATGATCGCGTGATGCCTTACCCTGTTCGACAGCTTCACGTTGCACTACCGGGGCGCAGATCGCCAGGTCGCCGAGCAGCGGCAGGGTCATGCCAGGTGGCAATTCGACCGAGAAGGAGAGCACGTTGGTGGCGTAATCCTTGCTGCGGTAGTTGCGGTTCAGCGCGCGCCCTTCATCGGCGCCGACGATGCGGATGGAGAGTTCGGTCGCTTTGCGTCGTTTCGCCCCGCGCAGCGCCGCCTCGACCCAGCGGCGGAAACTGATCGGCGAAGGTACGCCCGCGCGCGACACGGCGTAACCCAAATGTACGGCGGGCGACGGACGCGGCGAGCTGGAAACGGCAGTTGTTCGGAAAAGCCTGTTCGTTGGCATGGCCTTCATCCTGCGCCGCCAGCGACGTTCCCCGTTCCCTGCTCCTCCTCAAACGCCTCGTAGGCGCGCACGATCTTCGCCACCAGCGGGTGGCGCACCACGTCGCGCGAGGTGAAGAAGGTGAAGCTGATGCCGCTGACGCCGCGCAGCACCTCGACTGCCTGGCGCAGGCCCGAACGGGTCTGGCGCGGCAGGTCGACCTGGGTGACGTCGCCGGTAATCACCGCCACGGTGCCGAAGCCGATGCGCGTGAGGAACATCTTCATCTGCTCGACCGTGGTGTTCTGCGCCTCGTCGAGGATCACGTAGGAGTCGTTGAGCGTGCGCCCGCGCATGTAGGCCAGCGGCGCGATCTCGATTACATTGCGCTCGATCAGCTTGGCGACCTTCTCGAAACCGAGCATTTCGTACAGCGCGTCATACAGCGGTCGCAGATAGGGGTCGACCTTCTGGCTGAGATCGCCAGGCAGGAAGCCCAGCTTTTCGCCAGCCTCGACGGCCGGGCGCACTAGGATCAACCGCTGCACCCGGTTCGCTTCCAGTGCTTCGACCGCGCTGGCCACGGCCAGGTAGGTCTTGCCGGTACCCGCCGGGCCCACGCCGAAACTGATGTCGTGGCTGGCGATGGCGTGCAGGTAGCGCGCCTGGTTCGGACCGCGACCCTTGATCACGCCGCGCCTGACCTTGATCACCACTTCCTGGGTGCCTTCGGTGTCGGTGCTGATCGCATCGATGCCGGACTCGGCGAGATGCAGGTTGATCTTCGGTCCGGTCAGTGCTTCGTCTTCCGTGCTGGCGTACAGCGCGCGCAGTACCTTTTCCGTGGCCCGGGACGGGATATCCTCGCCGATCACCTGGAAGACGCTGCCGCGGTGGTTGATCTCCACGCCCAGGCGCAGTTCCACCTGGCGCAGGTGCTCGTCGAACGACCCGCACAAATTGGCGAGGCGGGCATTGTCTTCAGGATCGAGCGCAAAGTCGCGCTGGTTGAGGCCGTTGGTCATGGGAACTCGGTCGATGTTTCAGGCGGTGACGCCGGCGCTTGGCTTTACTCGCCCGCGCAGCGAGTTGGCCATTGCCGCGGTGATTTCCACGTCGATGAACTGGCCGATCAGGCGTGGGTTGCCGGGGAAGTTCACGAAGCGCATGTTTTCGGTACGACCGGTCAACTCGTTGGGATCACGGGTGCTGGGCTTTTCCACCAGCACGCGCTGCACGCGGCCGATCATCGCCTGGCTGATCTCTCTTGCATTGGCGTTTATCGCCGCTTGCAGCCGCATCAGCCGTTCGTGCTTTTCCGCTGCCGGCGTATCGTCGGCCAGTTTCGCCGCCGGCGTGCCGGGGCGGGCCGAGAAGATGAAGGAGAAGCTCTGGTCGAAGCCGACGTCCTCGATCAGCTTCAGGGTCTTGCCGAAATCCGCCTCGGTCTCGCCGGGGAAGCCGACGATGAAGTCGGTCGAGATGCATATGTCTGGGCGCACCGCGCGCAACTTGCGGATCTTCTGCTTGAATTCCAGCGTGGTGTAGCCGCGCTTCATCGCACTGAGGATGCGGTCGGACCCGGCCTGCACCGGCAGATGCAGGTAGTTGGCCAGTTGCGGCACGTTGGCATAAGCCTCGATCAGTGAGTCCGAGAACTCCAGCGGATGCGAGGTGGTGAAGCGGATCCGGCCGATGCCGTCGATCTGCGCGATGGCATGGATCAGCACGGCCAGGTCGGTGATGCCGCCATCAAAGGTGGGTCCGCGGTAGGCATTGACGTTCTGGCCAAGCAGGTTCACCTCGCGTACGCCCTGGGCGGCGAGCTTGGCCACTTCGACGATCACGTCGTCGAACGGGCGGCTGATTTCCTCGCCGCGGGTGTACGGCACCACGCAGTAGCTGCAATATTTCGAGCAGCCTTCCATGATCGAGACAAATGCGGTGGGGCCTTCCGCACGGGGTTCGGGCAGACAGTCGAACTTCTCGATCTCGGGGAAGCTGATGTCCACTTGCGGCAGGCCGCTGGCACGTTGCCGATCGATCAACTCGGGCAGCCGATGCAGGGTCTGCGGGCCGAACACCAGGTCGACATAGGGTGCGCGCTTGACGATGGCCGCGCCCTCCTGCGACGCCACACAGCCACCCACGCCGATCAGCACCGGCTTGCCGCCCTGCTTGTGCTGCTTCCAGCGACCGAGCTGACTGAACACTTTTTCCTGGGCCTTTTCGCGAATCGAGCAGGTATTGATCAGGATCACGTCCGCCTCGGACTCGTCCTGGGTCAATTCCAGGCCATGCGACACGCGCAGCACGTCGGCCATCTTGGCCGAGTCGTACTCGTTCATCTGGCAGCCGTGGGTCTTGATGAAGAGTTTGCCGCTCATCGCGTGGGCACCGTGGTTGGTTGATCTGGAGCTGAAGTCCGCTGAACCGCGCAGTCTACCCTCGTGACGGCGCGCCTGCCAGATCAGGTACTTGCAAGCTTTTGTACGACGGGCATTGCCCGCCTGCCGTTGCCGCGCCGCGGTAGCGTGTCGAACGCGCCGGTGGCCAGTGTCCGACAGGCTCCCAGGACCATGGAATGAGAAGTGCGCACTTGGCGTTGGCGCTGCATGGCGGCACACTGCGCCCATGTCCGCTGCCACTAGCTACGGGGGAAACGTGGATCGGCCAGCCCGCTGCTTCCCGTTACGTCCGATCCTTGCCGGGGTCGCGTTGCTCGCTGCGTGTCTGTTTGGTGACGGCGCGCGCGCCGCTACGCTATACCAGTGCACCGGCAGCCGCGGCGAGACCGCGTACAGCAGCAGCCGCGCGGGTTACCGCGGCTGCCATGCGATCAGCAGCTATACCGCGCCCAGGCCGAGGCGCCGCGAACCGCGGCGTGAGCGTAGCTCGCTGAGCGCGGTGACTGGCACGGTCACCACCACGGCGCGCAGCCGGTTCGCCGATCGATCGCGACCGGTCTCGCTCGAGGGCGTGCGCGGCAGTGTCGCCACCACGGCGCGGCCAATGGTGGATGCGATGCAGGCCTCGCAGATGTCGCTCACCCACGTGCACGGCTCGGTCGAGACCAGTGCCCGGTTGCCGCTGGCCGTCGCCGCAGCGGGCACACCCGGCGCGTGGCGCTATCGCGAATCGCATGGCGACGCCGTGCTGGCCGCACCGGTGGTGGCGGATGCTTCCGCCAATCGGGTGCTGCGCGGGGCGGTGTATCGCCTCGTGCATGCGGATGGCAGCGTGGAATATACCAACATGCAACCGGCCGGCGGCAAGGGGCGTGCGGTGACCATGCTGTTCAGTTACATCTCGACGTGCGTGGCCTGCAACCTGCACTCAACGATCCACTGGAACAGCGTCGCGCTCAATCTCGACGCGTACGCCGACACGATCCGCGCCGCCAGCATGGAGTACGGCGTGGACGAGGCGTTCCTGCGCGCGATCATCCACGCCGAGAGCGCGTTCAATCCGCGCGCCCTGTCGATCAAGGGTGCGCAGGGCCTGATGCAATTGATGCCGACTACAGCCAGTGACATGGGCGTACTGGACGCATTCAATTCCGACCAGAACATCCGTGGCGGGGCCCGCTATCTGAGCCTGCTGTTGCACGACTTCAACGGCAATGAACGGTTGGCCGCGGCCGCCTACAACGCCGGCCCGGGCGCGGTGCAGCGCTACCGGGGCGTACCGCCCTATGCCGAGACCGAGGTCTACGTGGAGCGGGTGGAGACCTTGCGCAAGCGCTACGGCGAGGCGATCCATCCGCCGCTGGCGTCACGCGGTCCCGGTTGAGCCCGTCTTCGGCGGCGCTTGCCGCCCGTGGCGGACGCCTGGTCGCCGCAGCTACTGCTCCAGCATGGCGTTGCCGCCCATGGCCGGGCGCTGCGCCAGGGTGATCTCGACATGGAACGGGCTGCCGTCGCGCAGGCCGGAGACCTCGACCTGGCTGCCGGGCTTCAGCGCCGCCTCGCGACGGCGCAGGTCGGCCGGGTCGAGGATATCGTGCTTGCCGATGCGCAGCAGGATGTCACGCGGCCTGAGCCCGGCCTGTGCGGCCGGACCGCTGGGATAGACCGCGGTGACCTGGGCGCCGCGTGCCGCCGCCGGCAGCCCGCTGTTGGCGGCCACCGGCACGAAGGCGTAGTCGGCGCCGATCCAGCCACGCACCACGTGTCCGGTGGCGATCAGCTGATCGAGCACCTTGGTGGCGGTGGCGACCGGGATGGCAAAGCCGATGCCTTCGGCATTGGCCGCCTGGCCCTTGCCGATCAGCAAGGTATTGATGCCGACCAGCTGTCCGCTGGTATTGACCAGCGCGCCACCGGAATTGCCCAGATTGATCGCCGCGTCGGTCTGGATGAAATCCTCGGCGCTGGAGCTGTTCAACTGCCGACCGATCGCACTGACGATGCCCATGGTCACGGTCTGGTTGAGCCCGAACGGGTTGCCGATCGCGAGCACCACGTCGCCGGGGCGCAGTTGCTGCGGGTCGGCCACGTGGATCACCGGCAGGTTGCTGGCGTCGATCTTCAGCACGGCCAGGTCGGTTTCCTGGTCGGAGCCGACCAGGCTGGCCTTGGCGATGCGGCCGTCGTACAGCAGCACCTGGATATCTGCCGCATTGGCGATCACGTGGTTGTTGGTCAGCACGTAATCCTGGCCGCCGGCGCTGACGATCACCCCGGAGCCCAGGGTTTGCTCGCGATGCTGGTAGGTGGTGGGCTGGCCGCCGAACAACTGCTGCAGTACTGGATTGTCGTACATGCGCAGGGCTTGCTCGGTGACGATCTTGTTCGCGTAGATGTTCACCACCGAGGGCGCGGCGATGGCCACCGCGTCGGCGTAGGATGCCGGTGCGGCGCTGGCGTGTTCGCTGCTCGCCTGCGTGGCCGGTGCGGGAGCCAGCCCGAACCGCGCGCGCAGTCGCTGGCCGCTGCCGGGCCAGAACAAACCGACGACGAACGCGAGCGCCAATCCCAGAATGACGAAGCGGCCGATGAAGAGCAAAGTGCCGGCGGCATGTTTCATGTCGTAGGGGATCGTTCCGGCAAGTCGTGGCAAGAGGTGTCGGGCAGACCCGGCAGGTTTTCAGTTTATTGTACGAGGTAGCCCCTGACGCTACACTAACGCGATTTTTCGGGGCCACGAACCCCACCCTGGGATGACCTTGAATGTACCGGAGAACCTGATGGCGAACGAAGTCGTCGATCGCGGTCGCCGCCGTTTCCTGACAGCGACCACCGCCGTGGTCGGTGGCATCGGGATCGTGTCGGCAGCTGTGCCCTTCATCAAGTCGTGGGAACCCAGCGCGCGTGCCAAGGCCGCCGGCGCTCCGGTCACGCAGTCGCTGAAGAAGGTCGAAAAGGGTCAGCAGCTGATCGTGGGTTGGCGCAGCCTGCCGGTATTCATCGTCAACCGTACGCCGGCGCAGCTGGCGCAATTGCCGAAGGAAGATCCGCTGCTGGTCGACCCGAAGTCGGAAGTCGAGCAGCAGCCGAAGTACGCGCAGAACGAAACGCGTTCGATCAAGCCCGAGTGGCTGGTGATGATCGGCATCTGCACCCACCTGGGCTGCGTGCCGGACTTCTATGGCGAGATCAAGCCGGAGCCGTTCGATCCGAACTGGAAAGGCGGCTACTACTGCCCCTGCCACCATTCGCGTTACGACATTGCCGGTCGGGTCTACAAGAACGTGCCGGCGCCGAAGAACATGCAGATTCCGCCATATCACTTCGTCGACGACATGACCGTGCAGATTGGCGTGGATCCGAAGGAGGCTGGCTGATGGCCAACGTATTCAGCAATATCGGTGCCTGGGTCACCGAGCGCGCTCCGGGCATGATGCCGATGTATCGCGCGCACATGACCGAGTACTACGCGCCGAAGAACTTCAATCTCTGGTACTACTTCGGATCGCTGGCGCTCCTGGTGCTGGTCAGCCAGATCGTGACCGGTATCTTCCTTACCATGAACTACAACCCGAGCGCGGCGGGCGCGTTCGACTCGGTGCAGTACATCATGCGTGACGTGGAGTGGGGCTGGCTGATCCGCTACATGCACACCACCGGCGCCTCGCTGTTCTTCGTCGTGGTGTTCCTGCACATGTTCCGCGGCATCATGTACGGCTCCTTCAAGAAGCCACGCGAACTGGTGTGGCTGCTCGGCATGCTGATCTTCCTGGCGCTGATGGCCGAGGCCTTCATGGGCTACGTGCTGCCGTGGGGCAACATGTCGTTCTGGGGCGCGAAGGTGATCATTTCGCTGTTCGGCACGATCCCCTACATCGGCAACTCGCTGGTGGACTGGATCATGGGCGATTTCTTGCCCGGAGATGCCACGCTGAACCGCTTCTTCGCCTTGCACGTGATCGCGTTGCCGCTGGTGCTGCTGCTGCTGGTAGTGCTGCATATTGCCGCGCTGCACGAGGTCGGCTCGAACAACCCAGATGGCGTCGAGATCAAGAAGGGCCCCAAGGGCAACCGCTGGGATGCGCTGAAGCCGGCCGACGGCATTCCGTTCCATCCGTACTACACGGTGAAGGACCTGGTCGGCGTGGGGGCATTGCTGCTGATTGCGGCTTTCATCATCTTCTTCGCGCCAACCCTTGGTGGCTGGTTCCTGGAGCCTGACAACGCGATTCCGGCCAACAACCTGCTGACTCCGGCCGAGATCAAGCCGATGTGGTACTTCACTCCGTTTTACGCGATCGTGCGGATGATCCCGTCGTTCCTCGGCAGCGCGGTGTGGGGCGTGCTGGCGATGTTCGGCTCGATCGTGGTGCTGTTTCTGTTCCCGTGGCTGGATCGCACCAAGGTCAAGTCCATCCGCTATCGCGGCACCGGCTACAAGGTGGCGCTGGGGGTGTGGGTGCTCGCGTTCTTCGGCCTCGGTGCGGTCGGTGCAGGCGTCACGGCCGAGGTGATTCCGGCGTGGTTCGGCAATGTCGACGTCACCACCTGGGAAAACCTGTTCGGCCGACTGATGACGTTGCTCTACTTCGGCTTCTTCGCCTTCCTCTGGGCCTATACCCATTTCGGCTGGGAGAAGACCAAGCCGGTTCCGGATCGGGTGACCACGCATGACTAAGGCGCAGACCACGATGAAACATTTTCTTTCCGGCATCGCCCTGGCGCTCGGCCTGCTGGTTGGCAGCCTGCCGGCACACGCCGAGGGCGGCCCGGCGGCCTTGATGAAGTCCGGCGCCGACGTGCGGGACCAGGCCTCGCTGCAGCGCGGCGCGCGCCTGTTCTTTAATTACTGCATCGGCTGCCATTCGTTGAAATACATGCGTTACTCGCGCATGGCCGAGGATCTGGGCCTGACCGAAAAGGAGGTCATGCAGAACTTCAATTTCACCGGCGCCAACTTCGGCGACCCGGTGATTTCGCACATGCCGGCCAAGCTGGCCAAGACCTGGTTCGGCAAGGCTCCGCCGGACCTGTCGCTGGAAGTGGAGGCGAAGGGGGCTGATTGGGTCTACACCTATCTCAACTCCTTCTATCTCGATCCGCACAGCCCGATCGGCTGGAACAACACGGCACTGCCGAACGCGGCGATGCCGTTCCCGCTGTGGGAGCTGCAGGGCATGCAGGCGGCGGTGATGAAGCCGGCGAAGGATGGCGAGAGTGCTGCGGTGCAGAAGCTGGTGCTGTCGCAGCCGGGCAAGATGACGCCTGCACAGTTCCAGCAGGCGACCCGCGACCTGACCAGTTTCCTGCAGTACGTTTCCGAACCGGCGGCGCTACAGCGACATCATTACGGTATCTGGGTGATTCTCTTCCTTGTCTTGCTGACCTTCCTGTTCGCGCTGGTCAAGAAGGAATACTGGAAGGACGTCCACTGAGCCGGATGGCACTTCGGGTGCAGCGGCCCGGAACCGCCGCCTTCGTTTTATCGATGGAGAACAGTGTATGGTTCAAAGCACCCGCTTGCGTAATGCATTGACGCTCTACACCACGACCGATGGCATCCAGTGTCATCGCGCCAGGCTCGTGCTGGCCGCCAAGGGGGTCAGTTACGAACGCGTGCTGGTGGATCCAGCCAAGCCGCCGGAGGATCTGATCGATCTGAATCCGTATGCGAGCACGCCCACCCTGATCGATCGTGACCTGACCCTGTTCGATACCGCAGTGGTGTGCGAATATATCGATGAGCGTTATCCGCATCCGCCACTGATGCCGATCGATCCGCAATCGCGCGCCCGGCTGCGGGTGGCGGCGGTGAGAATCGAAAAGGATTGGCTGCCGGAAGTCGATGCGATCCGCGCCGGTGGCCGCTCTGCGGATGCCGCGCGCAAGCGGCTGCGCCAAGAGCTGCTGTCCACGGTACCGCTGTTCAAGGCTTCGAAGTTCTTCCTCAGCCCGGAGATGAGCCTGGTCGATTGTCTGGTGGCACCGGTAATCTGGCGGCTGTCCTGGCTGGAGGTGGACCTGGGCCGCGAAGGCAAGCCGATCATCGATTACGGTGAGCGCCTGTTCCACAGCCAGGGTTTCGCGCGCAGCATGACCGATCAGGAAAAGGCGATGCGGCAGTTGGCGGTCACATGAGCAAACATGAAAGCGCACCGATGAGTTCGAACCGGCCGTATCTGCTGCGCGCGATCTACGACTGGATCAGCGATAATAATCTTACTCCGTACATCCTAGTCGATGCGGCGTACGCTGGCGTGCGCGTGCCGCCGCAAGTGGTCAAGGACGGGCAGGTCGTACTCAACCTCGCCACCCGAGCCGTGGCCAAGCTCGATCTGGGCAACGAGTGGATCAACTTCCAGGCGCGCTTCTCCGGTGTCAGCCAGGTGATCCAGGTTCCGGTGCAGGCCGTGCTGGCCCTGTATGCGCAGGAAAACGGCCAGGGCATGATGTTTCCTGCGGACGGCGAAGGTGGAGACAGGCCGCCGCCGTCCGCGCCGGCGCCGGACGATTCCACCCCCGGCGTCGGCGAAAATGCCAACAAGCCGACGCGCGGTGCGCCGCACCTGCGCGTGGTGAAGTAGCCGGTGCCCGACACGCGGTCGCCGGCGGCGTTCAGTGCAGCCGGTTGTCCTGGCGCGGTCGCAGCGCCACCACCTTGTCCGATGCCAATGGCTGCACAGCATCGGCGTCGCTAGCGGGAGGCAGCAACTCGATGGTGGGCAGGCTGAGGCTGCTGAGCGCATCGCCGATCATCCACAGCCGACCCGGCTCGCGGTCATGCCCGTCGAGGCTCACCTCGAATCCGTAACAGCGTTCGACCCTGCGCAGGCCGTTGACGCGACGCAGGCGCAGACTGCGCAATCCCACGGTTTCGTCAAGTAACTGCAGCCCATGCAGCAGGCATTGTTGTCGCGCTTCGCGGACTGCGCGCTCGCGTGCCACGCTGAGTTTCAGCCACAGGCCCACGGTGGCGCCGAGCACCACCAACAGCAGGAGATTGGACAAGTCGGACATGCAGCCAGTGTGTAGGCGTCTGTGCCCGGGTGCAAGGCGGCGCTCAGTCCAGTTGCAAGCGCAACGACAGGTCGACGGCATGCACATGCTTGGTCAGCGCGCCGATCGAGATGAAATCGACACCGGTGCGGGCGAAGTCGCCGATGGTCTGTAGATTGACGTTGCCGGAAACCTCCAACGGCACGCGGCCGGCGGTACGCTCGACCGCCTCGCACATCTGTGCCAGTTCGAAGTTGTCCAGCATGATGCGATCTGCGCCGGCCCGCAGGGCCTGCTCGAGCTCGTCGAGGCTTTCTACCTCCACCTCCAGCGGCAGCTCCGGATGAAGCCCCCGCGCCGCCGCCACGGCCGCGGCGATGCTGCCGGCGGCGATGATGTGGTTTTCCTTGATCAAGATTGCGTCGTACAGGCCCATCCGCTGGTTGTGGCCGCCGCCGCAACGTACGGCGTACTTCTGTGCCAGGCGCAGCCCGGGCACGGTCTTGCGGGTGTCCAGCACGCGCACCCGGGTGCCGGCCACCGCGGTGACATAGTCGGCGGTGAGGGTGGCGGTGGCCGACAGCAACTGCAGGAAATTAAGTGCCGATCGTTCCGCCGTGACCAGCGAGCGGGCATCCCCCGACAGGCGACAGATCAACGTGCCCGGCGCGACACGATCGCCATCGCGCACCAGCCAGTGGATCCGCACGGATGGGTCGAATCGGCGGAAACAACCGTCGAACCAGGCACTGCCGGCAATCACCGCGGCATCGCGACAGGTCAGCTGCGCGCGGGCCCGGGCCGCGGCCGGCAGTATTCCGGCGGTGGCGTCGCCGCTGCCCAGATCCTCGGCCAGTGCATGCGCAACGTCGGCGGCGATCTGCGCAGCATCGGGTTGCGCGAACGATGTTGCCGGCGTCATGCGGCGGTTGCCGGCGGTGTTGGTGCGGCTTCGGCCTGGCTCAGCTTGCCGACGATCGCGTTCATCGCGCGGTCGAACAGGGCGTTGGCTGCCAGCACGCGGGCGCGCCCTTCGGCGAACAGCGCGGCTAGTTCCCGCGGCGCGTAATCGGCCACCTTCAGGCCACGCCGGTTGACGAACAGGTAGCGTCCGCTCATCGGGCTGATCCACGAGAGCTTGGCTCGGGCAGGGGCCTCGTCCTCGAGCGTGAACTCGAGCCAGTTGCCGGGTTGCAGCGCCTGCACCTGGTGCCATTGTGGGCTGTCCGGTGGCACCTCAGCCAATTCCTCGGCATCGAGGATGTCTTCCGGCTGCGCCTGCTGGTCGATGACCGGCTGGATGCTGTCGGGAATCGCCAGCATCGCGGCATCTTCCTCGGCCACGGCAGCATCGGCGGGCCCGCTCTGCTCGGGTTGTTCGCCCAGTTGCTGGCGGTAGTACGCACGCAGCTGGCCGAGCAACCGCTCGACGTCCTGCTCCTGGAACGCCACGTTGGCCAGGCCGTGGCGCAGCGCGCGCTCGATGCCGGGCAGCATTTGCCGCAGGGTCCGCCGGCTGGTCGTGTCGTTGGCTGGGTGGGTACTGGCGATGAACTCGTCGATGAAGCGCAGCGCGCTCTTGAACTCGGGCGAGCTGTCGCCCTGACGCAGGATGGTCAGCACCAGGTGGTTGGCCCAGGCGCGGGCCAGCACGCCATGCACCAGCGGGGGAAGCTTCTGTGTGCCAATGCGGTCGAGGATCTCGCGCGCGGCGCGGCGCCGCGCCTGTTCGAGCTTTTCGCGACCGCGGGTGGATTCGGCCACGCGCTGTTCGGCCAG